>Ga0209712_10000064_pt1 | contig 89435 bp, 83 predicted proteins | sample ArcOceMetagenome_FD_187443 | JGI IMG/M metagenome (GOLD analysis project Ga0209712, IMG submission 187443) | Marine eukaryotic phytoplankton communities from Arctic Ocean - Arctic Ocean - Greenland ARC118M Metagenome (SPAdes) (version 2) | ecosystem: Environmental > Aquatic > Marine > Oceanic...
ACTAAATGCTAACGTAATGACCTTAGGGCAGATATCATGACTAAACTCGCCACCACCGAATACAACAATCGACGCCACGCTTTATTGAAAAACCTACCTCAAGGGGCGGTAGTCATAGTGCAGTGTGCCCCCGTGCATATCCGCAATGGCGACGTAGAACACGATTACCGACAAGACAGTAGCTTTTACTACTTGTCGGGCATGGTAGAGTCAAATGCGACCTTAGTGCTGGTCAATGGAGTGAATGGTCCATCCAGCACTATATTCTGTACTAGTAAAAACAAGTTACAAGAAATTTGGCATGGTCGACGTATAGGGGTGGATGCTGCGCCGGATGTATTGATGATAGATCAGGCCTACAGTAACGAAAGTTTGGCCGATAAGCTCATAGATTTGTTAGATGACGCTAGCCAAGTCGTCTATAGCTTTAGCCGGGCAGGCACGGGTGAATTAGTGCAACAGAGCCTTTCTATGTTGCGCAGATTGGCGCGTCAAGGCAAAATTTGTCCGACTCAACTAGCCGACCTTGATCCGTTAGTTAATGCCATGCGCTTATTAAAATCAAAGGCTGAAGTAGCTCAAATGGCAGCCGCTTGTGCTATTAGTGTGACGGCTCACAAACGGGCCATGAATGTCTGCAAAGTAGGCATGCACGAATATCAACTGGCTGCTGAATTACACCATCAATTCACCACCCAGGGCAGCCAGCGTCTGGCGTATGGTTCGATAGTTGCTGGTGGTGAAAACGCCTGTATTTTGCATTACACCAATAATGATCAAGTATTACAGGATGGTGATTTAGTATTGATCGATGCAGGCTGTGAGTTAGATCACTATGCTTCTGACATCACCCGTACTTTTCCCGTTAATGGCCGCTTTAGTGAGGCACAAAAAACTATTTATGAATTGGTATTAGCGGCTCATGAGGCAGCCTTGGCGTGCATTAAACCTGGTGCTGTCTATACAGATATGCAAGATGCAGCAGTGAAAGTGATCACTCAAGGGCTCATTGAAATTGGCTTATTGACCGGTGAGCTTGAGCAAAATATTGAACAGCAAACCTTTCGAAAATTCTACATGCACAACATTGGCCATTGGCTAGGTATGGATGTGCATGATGTGGGTGTATACAAGCTAGATGGCGCGTCTCGTCCACTGATTGCAGGCATGGTCACCACGGTTGAACCGGGTATTTATATTGATCCAGAAGATTTAGATATTGCCCCTCAATGGCGCGGCATTGGTGTGCGTATAGAAGACAATATTTTGGTGACAGACCATGGTTACCGCAATCTTACTGCAAATTTACCAGTATCTGTGGCAGATATTGAAACTATAATGGCTAGCTAATGACTGAACATATAGAGCAACGCCCTGTGGGTAAGCAGATTAATAATAATTACGATATTGTCATTGTTGGCAGTGGACTGGTAGGGGCAAGTTTGTGTTTGGCTTTTGCCGGCACAGCAAAAGCCTACGGATTATCTATCGCATTATTGGATGCGGCACCAATTGCAGCAACCACTCCCTCGGCAGCGGGTGCTTTGGATGGACGTGCAACTGCGCTGGCTTTAGGTAGCCGTAATTTATTACATAGCATTGGTTTATGGCAGCACTTGGCACCCCATGCTCAGGCTATTAGCAATATTCAAGTGAGCGACCAAGGGCAACCGTGGAAGAGTGAAATGCAGGCCGGTGATATGCAAACAGAGGCCTTGGGCTATGTACTGCAAAATCAGACGATGGGGCAGGTTTTCTTACAACAAATAACTCAACGGTGCAGTGAATTTGTGCATCTGATAGACCAAGCCCAAGTTACTGCTATCGATAATGCACGTCAAAATAGCCAACTAGAATATCAGCGACTTGGGCAGGCTCAAAGCCTCACTGCCCAGCTCATTGTGATGGCTGATGGTGGCCGCTCGGATTTGCGTGAACAACTGGGAATGTTTGATCAAGTGCAAACTTATGACCAAGTAGCACTGGTGGCTAATTTACAATTAGATCAAGATCATCATAGCCTTGCATGTGAACGGTTCACCTCATCTGGCCCGCTGGCTTTATTACCCTTGTCTTGCTTCCAAGGTAAGCATCGGGCAGCCCTAGTCTGGACCCAGCCCATTGCTCGCCAAAGTGAATTACAGCAATTGAGTGATGCTCAGTTACTAGAAGAAATACAACAGCAGGTGGGTTATCCCATGGGTGAGTTTCTTGCTATCGGTGATCGCCAAGTTTACCCTCTGAGTTTAAGTGTGGCACAAGAGCAAGCGCGTCAGGGACTTGCAGTGGTGGGCAATGCCGCCCATACCTTGCATCCGATAGCAGGCCAAGGCTTCAACCTTGCCCTAAGGGGTAGTTTTGCACTGGCACAAGCGGTGCTCAAGGCGTGTGAACAAGGCACCCCTATGGGTGACTTAACCAATTTAAATCAGTTCGTTGCTACCAGTCGGTGGGATCAAGAGCGTGTCATTAGTGCAAGTGACAAAGTGATGAAACTCTTTTCTAGTAAGAAACCACATTACTCGGCGTTACGCCAACTAGGTTTATTCACCATGCAGCAAATACCTGCAGTTAAAACTATTTTTACCCGTGCCGCCATGGGTTTGGATGTGCCCTTGTCCAAGGTCTTAGCCATGCCTCCTTTGGCCACTTCTAATTCCCGCAGCGCTACGAGAAAAGCTAATGAACCAGTTTGACGTTGTAATAGTGGGTGCTGGAATGGTGGGTGCTAGCCTTGCCTGTGGTCTTGTTGATGCTGGTTTTAAGGTCGCATTAATTGAGTCGGGGGCCTTAAACCCAGCCCAAGATTGGCTGCCAGGACAAGTGGATGCTCGTGTGTCAGCGTTGAGTTTAGCCTCTGAAAACCTATTAAAAAACCTTGAAGTTTGGCCGCTAATTGAAAATATGGCGCGCTTTCAAGCCTATAGTGCTATGCATGTGTGGGATGCCTGTGGCACAGGTCAACTCGACTTTACCGCCGCAGAACAACATTTACCTTACTTGGGCCATATTGTTGAAAACTGTACCATTACTTCAGCGCTGCACCAAACCTTAGAATCCAAAAAATATCAGCTGTTCGAGCATAGCCAAGTGGTTGACATGAGTGCGCAAGAAATATCCCCTCGTTGTTTAACTTTGGCCAGTGGTGAACAAGTCAGTGCCACGCTGGTGGTTGGGGCTGATGGGGCCAATTCTAAGATTAGGCAATTGGCGGGGCTGCCCACTCGTGAGTGGGATTACCCTCATCACGCCTTAGTGACGCGAGTAAAAATAACCCAACCACACAAAAATACGGCCTGGCAACGCTTTACAGAGGACGGTATCTTAGCTTTTTTACCCCTCTCTAGTACCATCGAAGAAGGCCCAGATGCTCATTATTGTTCCATTGTATGGTCGCGACCTAAAGCCCAAGCAGAAGCGATGCAAGCCTTGTCAGAGGAAGACTTTTGCCACGCTCTGAGTCAAGCTTTTGAATACCGTTTAGGAGTCGTGACAGCCAGTGACAAGCGTTATGTGATTCCCCTTAGACAGCGTCACGCCAAGCGTTATGTGCAAGCAGGGCTGGTGTTGGTGGGTGACGCAGCACACACGATACATCCATTAGCTGGGCAAGGTGTTAATTTGGGCTTTTTAGATGTTGCCGCTTTAGTCGAGACGTTACAAAAGGCTCAACAACAAGGATATGCTATTTCCAGTGTTAAAACTCTAGAACAATATCAGTCGAAAAGGCGCGGTGATAATTTGCGTATGATGACCTTGATGGAGAGTTTTTCTCGATTATTTGCTAATCAACACCCCATGCTAAGTTTGCTCCGCAATACTGGCATGAACTGGGTACAAAAATTGAACCCGATCAAACAACATTTAGCACAACAGGCCATGGGTGTGGGCGCGCACTTACCGCCATTGTCACAAGCACCCAAACCAGAAAAACATACCTTATAAGGACACAATTATGAGTAACTTACCTCAAGGCTTAAGCTTCGTTTCAAGTCATGAATGGATTCGCAATGAAGGTGATGGCACGGTCACTGTGGGCGTCACAGATTTTGCCCAAGAGCAACTGGGTGATGTTGTATTCGTAGAGCTACCAGACGTGGGTACAGAACTTGTTGCTGAAGATGAGTTTGGTGTTATTGAATCAGTTAAAGCAGCTTCAGATTTATTTGCGCCAGTGTCTGGCGAGGTGATTGCTGTCAATGATCAGCTAGATGATGATCCAGAATTAGTCAATTCAGACCCCTATGGCGAAGCTTGGTTGCTGCACATACGCTTAACTAACCCAGAAGAACTCGAACATTTGCTAGATGCTGATGCTTACAGTCAATTGTGTGAAGAATAAATGCCGGATCTAATTTTAAAGTCAAAGTCAGATCGCCGCTTACGTCAAGGTCATTTGTGGATCTACAGTAACGAAGTGGATGTTAGTAAATCGCCCTTGCAAAATTTTCCAGCAGGCGAACAAGTAAATGTGTTGGATGCTAAAGGTAAAGCCTTGGGTACCGCGATCATTAATCCTAAACAGCTTATTTGTGGGCGTCTGGTGAGTCGGCAAGCGCATGAACCACTTAATTTAGAACGCTTAGCCAAACGCTTGAAAGTGGCGTTGGTGAGTCGAGAACGGTTGTTTGAAGATCACTGCTACCGCTGGGTTTATGGTGATAGTGATGGCCTGCCTGGCCTAGTGATTGATCGTTTTGATCAGGTGATTGTGGTGCAGATTTCTAATGCAGGTATCGAGTTATTACTTGAAGAATTGTTGGAAGCGATAAATCAAGTGGCGCCAAAGCTAAACATTTTGCTTAAAAATGATGGCAAAATGCGAGCCATTGAAGGGCTAGATGAATACGTGCGCGTGGCGCAGGGTGAAGTGCCAAAACTGGTGCCCTTAAAAGAAAATGGGGTGAGTTTTTTAGCCCCAGTGTGGGAAGGTCAAAAAACAGGATGGTTTTATGACCATCGTCTCAATCGCCGCAGAGTGCAAAAGCTTGCCCATGGCAAGCGCGTGCTGGATGTCTTTAGTTACACTGGTGGCTGGGGTGTGCAGGCAGCAGCAGCAGGTGCCGAGGCAGTCATTTGTGTAGATGCCTCTGCGCAGGCATTAGATCTGGTAGACCAACAAGCAGCGTTAAATGGTGTGAGTGATAAAGTGAAGAGTCTTAAAGGTGACGCTTTTACGACCATGAAGCAGCTACACGAAGAGGGTGAGCGTTTTGATATGGTCATTATTGACCCACCAGCCTTTATTGCCCGCCGCAAAGACATCAAGGCGGGAGAGCTTGCCTACCAGCGAGCTAATCAGTTAGCCATGCGTCTATTAAAGCCCGAGGGCATACTGGTCTCTGCTTCATGCTCTATGCACTTGGAACGCACCCGTCTGACTCAGCTATTGCAAGAGGCCTGTCGTAAAAATGGCCGTTTGGGACAAGTGTTAGAGCAAGGCGGTCAAGGGGGTGACCATCCTGTGCATCCAGCTATTCCTGAAACTGATTATTTAAAGTCAGTGATTCTTCGCACCTGGTATGAAGCCTAGGCTTTTTCAAAGTGCTCAAGAATAGGTTAAACAATCCTCAGTTGCCTAACGCAGGCTCATGATAGGCCAAGCATGAGCCAAAGCATGAGCTTCAAGCTTGGTGTCTGGGTCCACTACCATAGGCTGATCCACTAAGCTTAATAAGGGAATATCATTGTGAGAGTCGCTGTAGAAATAAGCGCCTTCAATGGTGTAGTCATGGCGGGCCATCCATGCATTAAGTTTGTCGATTTTACCAGCCTGAAAGCAGGGTGGACCACTCAATCTTCCCGTATAGCGACCGTTTAAAAGCTCTGCAGGTGTGGCAATTAGGTGAGGGATGTCAAGGTATGCAGCAATGGGCGCTGTGATGAAGTCGTTGGTTGCTGTGACAATCACCAACACATCACCTGCATTGCGGTGCTGTTGCAACAAAGCTTGAGTTTTAGGCGCGATCATAGGAACCACTACAGTTTGCATAAACTGTTGGTGAATGCTATCAAGTTCAGCTGTACTGTATTGAGTCAATGGCGCCAACACAAACTCAGCATAAGCACTCATATTCAACTTGCCAGCAACATAGTCTTGGTAAAAACTGTCATTTTTTGCGCCATAGTCAGCGCCATCAACAAGACCCTGTGAGACCATAAATTCGCCCCATCCATGGTCGCTGTCGCCCGCTAGTAATGTGTTGTCTAAATCAAACAAAGCCAGCCTTTGTTGCATGGGGACACCTATCTTAATGAATCTTAAACATTATTTTATCTCATTTCCATCTGCGGTTGTTGTTGCTGGTGGTTTTGTGGAACAATGGGGACAAATATATTTTGTATGGTGCAAAGCCGTGATCGATAAAGATGGTTTTCGCCCCAATGTAGGTATTATTCTGGCAAACTCCCATGGTCAAGTATTATGGGCAAAACGTTTGGGTTGGGATGCGTGGCAATTCCCTCAAGGTGGTATTGATGCCCATGAAACACCAGAAGAAGCCTTATTTAGGGAACTCAAAGAAGAAATTGGCCTGTCGCCAGAACACGTGGAAGTCCTAGCCTGCACTCGTGGTTGGTTAAGGTACCGCTTACCTAAACGCATGATACGTCAGGGTCAGCAACCTTTATGTATAGGCCAAAAGCAAAAATGGTTTTTGCTACGCATGTTGGCACCTGATGCCACCGTTCAAACTGCAACCACCAACTGCCCGGAATTTGACTCGTGGGAATGGGTGAGTTATTGGTATCCGGTAGACCAAGTGGTGTCGTTTAAACGAGAAGTGTATCGACGGGCGATGAAGGAACTCTGCTTGCGCCATTCGCGCTTGGTTTATCATCAAGGTTTAGTCATACCCAGTCACACCAAGCGATCATAATGTATAGGTAGGAATCATAAATAATGCTCCACAGTCTGCGTAAAATAATCCAAGCGGTAAGTGCTGCAGAGGATTTGCAATCGGCCTTGAAATTGGTAGTACACCATGTTCGAAGAGCCATGCGCACTGACGTGTGTTCCATTTACCTTTATTTCCCACAAACTGATAATTACGTCCTCATGGCGAGTGAAGGGCTTAATCAAGCATCGATTGGCAAAGCTTTTTTGCCCTCGGGCAAGGGTTTGGTGGGTTTAGTAGGCCTTAAGGCTGAAACAATCAATCTGACACGGGCTGCAGAGCACCCTAATTTCTACTACGTGCAAGAAACAGGTGAAGAAGCGTTTAATTCCTTTTTAGGTGTGCCTATTGTGCACCACCGTAAGGTGTTAGGTATTCTTGTGGTACAACAACGCGATGAGCGACAATTTGGCACTGATGAAGAGGCCATGCTGATCACCCTGTCAGCTCAGTTGGCAGGTTTTATTGCTCACGCGGAAGCCACCGGTGGTGGTCTAAGACAGGATGCTCTAGCTGATGATGAGAGTCTTGATCTGCATTACGAGGGCGTCAGTGGCTCTGGTGGTGTGGCCATTGGTCATATTGCCGTTATCGCCCCACCCGCAGATTTAGATAAAGTACCAGATCGCAGATGTCGTAACCCAGAAGAACAGGTGGAGGCTTTTCAAACAGCCTTGGAGGCCGTTAGACGAAAAATAAAAATAGTCAGTCGGACCTTAGCGCGTAATCTAAAAAACCAAGAACAAGAGTTGTTTGAAGTATATATGCGCATGCTCGATGACAACGCCCTTGCAGGCGAAGTGATACAACATATCCGCCAAGGCCAGTGGGCTCAAGGTTCTTTACGTCGAGTAGTACAGCAGCACATCCAAGCCTTTGAAGCGATGGAAGATCCTTATTTACGGGAAAGGGCTTCAGATATTCGCGATCTTGGACGGCGCATATTAGCGGAACTACAACAAACAAACACAGAAGTGCGCGAGTTTGAAGATTCTACGGTGCTGGTGGCTGAAGAAGTGACGGCGGCAATGTTGGCAGAAGTGCCTGCTCACAAGCTCAAAGCTATCATTTCAACCTTAGGCTCGAATAACTCACATGCGGCTATATTAGCGCGTTCGATGGGTATTCCCACGGTGATGGGGGCGGTTGATTTTCCTTATCGACGCATGGAAGGATTAGAAGTCGTTATTGATGGCTACATGGGCAGAATTTTCCTCAACCCTAGTCAGGACCTGCGCCATCAATACGAACAAGCCATAGTTGAAGAAGCTTCGTTTACTAAAGAATTAGAAATCCTGCGTGATGTTCCCGCACAGACTCGCGACAGTCACACCATACCTTTGTTAGTGAACACTAGCTTACCGTTAGATGTTAGCAGATCCTTAGCCCAAGGCGCTGAAGGCGTTGGCCTATACCGGACTGAAGTGCCTTTCATGATTAAGGAGCGCTTTCCTTCAGAAGAGGAACAAACGGATTGTTATCGCACCCAACTGCAAGGCTTTGCCCCCCTGCCAGTGACTATGCGTACATTGGATATTGGAGGGGATAAGAACTTACCTTACTTCACCATTAAGGAAGATAACCCATTTTTGGGATGGCGTGGAATTCGAGTCACTTTAGATCATCCAGAAATATTTTTGGTGCAAATACGCGCCATGTTAAAGGCCAGTGAAGGTTTAGATAATTTACGCATCATGTTGCCTATGATCACTCACGTGAATGAAATTGACGAATCGATTCGATGGATTGATCAGGCTTACGCAGAATTGTGTGAAGAGGGTTACCAACTGGTCAGACCCCCCATAGGGGTGATGATTGAAGTGCCAGCAGCAGTCTATCAAGCCCGCCATATTGCTGAGCGTGTTGACTTTATTTCTGTAGGAAGTAACGATTTAACACAGTATATATTGGCTGTGGACCGAGATAACCCAGCAGTAGCAGACTTATACCATACCATGCATCCAGCAGTACTTATGGCCCTGCAGCAAGTGGTAACGGCGGCCAAAGCGGCGGCTATTCCGGTGAGTTTGTGTGGAGAACTGGCAGGTGATCCTGCTGGAGCTTTGTTACTGATGGGCATGGGTTACGACAGTTTATCCATGAACGCTGCGAGTCTGCCAAAGGTGAAGTCGGTCATTCGTAACTTCACTCTTAGCCAATCCCAGGTAATGTTACAACAAGCTTTGCAACAGGTCTGCGCTGATGGTGTGCAGGGTGTAATCAGAGACAATCTTAAAGCCGCTGGCTTAACGCGCCTACACAGCCGTTATGTGGGTAACTAAACGCACCCAAGGCACCATAAATAGCCTTTTCTAGTGCTACAGCTTAGGGTGTGAGTTTAAATGCCCGTTAAGGCATCGAGCAACCCCATCAAATGTTCCAACTAAAATATTGCTCAGCGGGTCTGAATCCATCAAAACTGGTTTCTTGGACATCCATATGACCCAAATGGTCGCGGTATAAACTAATGCAGGTGCGGGTGCCATAAGCATACTCGGGGGCATCGATAAAACAAGCGGATAGACGCCTTTCCCATGCAATAGCAATGCCCGTGTTAGGCAAGCTCTGGTCTGCGGCTATGCTTGTGTCTTGCATCATTTTTTGCAGTTGTTGGTGCTGTGGTGGCTGGTGTAAGGACCCTTGTAAAATCTTTTTCACATGCTCCACTTTGGGCCAATTACTGTTTAAACAACCATTACTCAAGCCGTATAAACCAGCTGCTAACACCTGAACTTTGGCTGGCTTTTCGTTGCTGCAAAAAACCAGCTGTTGATTATCCCAAAGTAATAAATTAAAGCCTGCGAACTGGTCTGTTTGAAGTGTATCGGTAAACACCAAGGCACTCTTTTTTTGCTGTAAAAAGTCGATGGCTAAATGCCCACGTGATTTAAAAGCTGTTGCATTATAGTGAGCAGCCCGCCGAAAATTGGTCACCGCAGCCCAGCGGCCATCTTTGTGCAGAGCTAGCCAAGTTCCGCTGGCTTCAAGGTCCTTACCTGCTAATATTTCGATATCTGGCCACCAGTGCATACTTTGTGTTGGCCGCTGACGGAATTCATCTCTATTAGCCGCCATGATAAGGGGGTAATCGGCATTGAGTTGATGGGCTAATACAATGAGACACATGATAAATTGAGTATCCTAAACTTTGCGCTTATGCAGCTTAGCGTAGATAATAGCGTCTTTCTTACCCAGATGTGAACGCATGATTTTTCTGGTTTATATGGTGTTTGGCGCGATCGCTGGATTATTAGCGGGACTGTTTGGCATTGGTGGCGGTGTCATTGTAGTGCCAGCTTTAGTGTTGGCATTCAATCTGCAAGGAATCTCTCCTGAAATAGTCTTTTATATGGCTATTGCCACATCTCTCACCAATATTATATTTACCTCTTTAGGTGCGATTAAAACCCACCATAAAAAAGCCGCTATAGAATGGTATTTAGTCAAACCGATTGCAGTGGGCATGTTGGTGGGCACATTTATTGGTGTTAACACGGCGCTAACGATTCCAGCCATATACTTGCAAGCCAGTTTTGGTGTGTTTGCTATTTTTATGAGTTTAAGCATGATGTTTTCACAACCTACTGCCACTCAGCACCACTTGCCGGGTAGTATTGCTTTAGGCGTTACAGGGGCATTGATTGGTTGGATTTCCGCTCTGTTTGGTATTGGTGGTGGAAACTTGTTGGTTACTTATTTAACCAACCGGCGCTTAGTTATTCAAAAGGCTGTAGCCACAGCTAGCACTTGTGGATTTGCCATTGCGATTGCTGGCGCCGCATCGAACGCGGTCATGGGTTGGGGCAACCCGGTGTTACCAGTTTTCAGTTTAGGCTACATTTATTTGCCTGCACTACTGGGTTTAGTGTCAACCAGTTTTTTGGCTGCCAACTATGGGGCTAAAATTGCCCATCGGCTGTCGGCGCGCAAGCTTAAACGTTTATTTGCTTGGATGCTCTTAATCGTGGGTTTACGCATGTTAATAAGTATTTGGTATTAAGGAAGCACCATTATGTTGATTTTTCCCAATATTGATCCTGTATTAGTCCACATAGGGCCTTTGGCTATCCATTGGTATGGGGTGATGTATTTGGTGGCGTTTGCATCGGCTCTTTGGTTGGGTAATCGGCGCGCAGCCGCTGCTGGTTTTACCAAAGAGCAAGTGAGTGATTTAATTTTTATTGGTGCGGTAGGCGCCGTGCTTGGCGGCAGAATGGGGTATATATTCTTTTACCAATTTGAAGCCTTTGTTGCACAGCCCACGATCTTGTTGAGAGTTTGGGAAGGCGGTATGTCTTTTCATGGTGGTTTATTAGGTGTGATTGCTGGCGTGATTTGGTTTGCGCGTAAATATAAGGTTCAATTTCATCGGGTATTGGATTTTGTGACCCCAATTGGGCCTATAGGTCTAGGTGCAGGTCGCTTAGGTAACTTTATTGGGGGTGAGCTTTGGGGTCGGCCTACTGATTTGCCTTGGGGCATGATATTTCCCCATGTAGACAATTTAGCCAGACACCCGTCACAACTCTATCAAATGGTGCTAGAGGGCGTGATTCTATTTACCTTAGTATGGGTTTACTCAGCAAAGCCAAGGGCTGCTTTTCGCGTTTCGGGTCTATTTTTACTGGGTTACGGCGGGCAAAGGTTTGTGGTTGAATTTGCTCGTCAGCCGGATGCACATTTAAACTATGTGGCTTTTGACTGGATGACACAGGGGCAATTATTGTCGTTGCCTATGATTGCCCTCGGAATTTATTTAGTAGTGCGCAAGACCTCGATTAAAGGTTAAAATAACGCCTCTTTTTTCTGTTTTGATGTGGGCTTTTCATATGCAACAGTACCTTCAACTTATGCGCCACGTGCGCGATGCCGGCGCGTTAAAAGAAGATCGCACTGGCACCGGCACTGTGAGTGTATTTGGTTACCAAATGCGCTTTGATTTGAGTCATGGGTTCCCTGTTCTCACCACCAAGAAGTTGCACCTCAAGTCGATCATTCATGAACTGTTATGGTTTTTAAAGGGTTCAACAAACACCCAATACCTGACTGAAAATGGGGTGCGTATTTGGGATGAGTGGGCTGACAAAAATGGTGACTTGGGGCCTGTTTATGGGTCCCAATGGCGCTCTTGGCCCAGACCAGAAGGCGGTCATATCGATCAAATTGAGCAACTGATCAGTCAGATAAAAAGTAATCCAGACTCACGTCGATTGATTGTCAGTGCTTGGAATGTGGCTGACGTAGAGCGCATGGCTCTGCCACCATGCCACATGATGTTCCAATTTTATGTTGCTAATGGCAAATTGTCATGTCAGCTTTATCAGCGCAGTGCAGATATCTTTTTAGGCGTGCCCTTTAATATTGCCAGTTACGCTTTACTCACCATGATGGTGGCTCAGGTGTGTGGGCTTGAGGTGGGAGACTTTGTGCATACACTGGGTGACGCCCATCTCTACTCTAATCATTTAGCACAGGTTGATTTGCAGCTGTCCCGAGACACTTTGCCGCTGCCAACAATGCATATTAACCCTGAGGTAAAGGATATCTTTGGGTTTAAATTTGAGGACTTTGAATTGCTAAACTATCAAGCACATGCCCACATCAAAGGGGCGGTTGCCATATGACGATCGCCCTAATTGTAGCTGCCTCTGAAAACAATGTCATAGGCCGCAACAACCAATTGCCCTGGTATTTGCCCGGCGACTTAAAGTATTTCAAAGCCATGACTTTAGGTAAACCTGTGATTATGGGGCGTAAAACCTTTGAGTCTATTGGTAAACCTTTGCCGGGGCGAGATAATATAGTGATCAGCCGCCAGCATGATTACCCTGCACAGGGTATTAAATTAGTATCAAGCCTCAGTGAGGCTATTAGTTTGGGAGAGGGCATCAATCTCATTAATGGTACTGAAGAAGTGATGATTATCGGTGGTGCGCAGATCTATGCAGAAGCTTTAGATTTAGCTGATCGCGTTTACCTTACTCGGGTGCATCACCACGTTGAGGGTGATGCTTATTTTCCGATTTTAGAAACCGCAGCATGGCATGAAATTGCGCGTGAAGATGTGGCGGCAAAAGAACCGAATCCATTTGATTTTAGCTACCAAGTCCTGGACCGCATTTAGGCTAGCACTAGCCATCAATGCCCCTAAACACAGATGAGGCAGATCATGTACCCAGTCCTTACCCGTGGATAAGGACTGGATTGTGAGCTTAGTCTAATAAGCTGAGATCACGCACTGCGCCTTTGTCCGCGCTGGTGACGGTCTTTGCATAGAACTTCAGTGCAGAGCTCACTTTACGTTGCCTTTCTGCTGCCGGCTTCCAGCCATCTTTGCCCTTAGCATCCATATCACTACGACGTTGAGCCAGTTCATCATCACTCAATAAAACATCAATGGTGCGATTGGGAATGTCTATCCGTATGCGGTCACCTTGTTCAACCAAAGCAATGCTACCACCACCTGCAGCCTCGGGGGATACGTGACCAATGGACAAACCAGAGGTGCCTCCAGAGAAACGACCATCAGTGAGTAATGCACAGGCTTTGCCCAAACCTTTTGTTTTAAGATAGCTGGTGGGGTAGAGCATTTCCTGCATACCAGGGCCCCCTTTAGGTCCCTCATAACGAATGACAATGACGTCACCTTCTTTCACTTTGTCACCCAAGATATCAGCCACTGCTTGATCTTGGCTTTCACAAATGTAAGCTGGGCCTTCAAACAACCAGATGCTCTCATCGACACCAGCAGTCTTAACTACACAACCGTCTTCTGCAAGGTTGCCTGTAAGCACCGCAAGACCACCTTCGGTGGAATAGGCATTAGCCAAATTACGAATACAGCCTTCGGCACGGTCATCATCAACAGTGGGCCAGCGTGTGGCTTGGCTAAATGCAGTTTGTGTCGGTATGCCTGCTGGGCCTGCTGTGTAGAATTTTTTAACTGCGGCATCCTCAGTCACTGTAATGTCCCATTTAGCTAGGGCGTCTGCCATGGTTGGACTATGCACAGTGGGTAATTCTGCGTGCAGTAAACCGGCGCGGTTGAGTTCACCTAATATAGCGAATACTCCACCAGCGCGATGCACGTCCTCCATGTGATACTTTGGTGTACTTGGAGCCACCTTGCATAACTGCGGAACTTTACGAGATAGCTCATCAATATTGGACATATCAAAGTCAATCTCACCTTCTTGGGCGGCAGCCAATAAATGCAATATAGTGTTGGTAGACCCTCCCATAGCGATGTCTAAAGTCATAGCGTTTTGAAATGCCTTGAAACTAGCTATGTTGCGCGGTAATACGCTTTCATCATCATTTTCATAATAACGCTTACATAACTCAACCACCGTGCGGCCTGCTTCTAAAAATAGTTCTTCGCGATCAGCATGGGTGGCTAATAAGCTACCATTGCCAGGTAATGATAAACCTAGAGCTTCGGTTAAGCAGTTCATAGAGTTGGCGGTAAACATGCCTGAGCAAGATCCACAGGTAGGGCAAGCAGAACGCTCGTATTCAGCGACCTGCTCGTCACTGGCGTTGTCGTCCACAGCGATAACCATAGCGTCCACTAAATCTAGCTTGCGATCGCCGAGTTTAGTTTTACCCGCTTCCATAGGGCCACCAGAAACAAATACGCAGGGTATATTGAGGCGCATTGCAGCCATGAACATGCCTGGGGTGATTTTGTCACAGTTAGAAATGCAGACCATGGCATCGGCGCAATGGGCATTCACCATGTACTCTGCGGAGTCCGCGATAATATCCCGCGATGGCAATGAATAAAGCATGCCATCATGTCCCATGGCAATGCCATCATCCACGGCAATCGTATTGAACTCTTTTGCCACACCTCCCGCTTTTTCAATCTCTCGGGCGACTAATTGCCCCATATCTTTCAAATGCACATGGCCTGGTACAAACTGGGTGAAGGAATTACACACTGCAATAATCGGCTTTTGAAAATCAGAGTCAGTCATGCCTGTGGCGCGCCATAATGCACGTGCACCTGCCATGTTACGACCGGAGGTAGAGGTTTTAGAACGGTAAATGGGCATGGTGTAAGTGCCTTATAATTAATGTTATTAAAATTAATGTCGTCAATAAATTTAAAGCAAAGCTTTGCTAAAGACTTTTGAACTGCGTTGGAAATTGTACAACGACTGTCTGCTAGTTGGAAGTTCGGCTAAGTCTGCCGCCACGAAACCGTTTTCTATAAACCAGTGTGAGGAAGCCGTCGTCAGTACAAATAGGGTTTGTAGCCCCATGTGACTCGATTGCTTTTCAATGTGGCGCAATAGCACTTGGCCTCGGTCACCGCCACGGTAGTTGGTATCAATGGCCATGCAGGCCAGTTCTCCTTGGCGCGCATCATCGAAGGGGTATAAAGCGGCGCACCCAATAATCGCACCGTCGCGCTCGATCACGCTGAAGTAATGAATTTCTGACTCTAGTAATTCCCGCGAACGGCGTACTAAAATGCCATCATCTTCCAAGGGCCGAATAAGTTCCAAAATACCGCCTACATCGTCAATACAGGCGTTACGAACTTGCTCATAGCTCTCTTTAATGACCATTGTGCCTGAACCATCGCGACTAAAGAGTTCGGTCAAAAGAGCACCATCTTCTTGATAGCTCAACAAGTGACCCCGTGAGACGCCAGCGTCACATGCTTTAGATAACACATCAATATGCATGGATAAGTCGGTCCAACTATCACCACTACTTTGATGTTGGTGGACAAGACGGTGACCTGCGCGGGTGAGTAATTCTATGACTTGTTCACCACGTGAGTTAGTAATGCCTTTGTCAGCCCCAAACACAATCAGTTTGTCGGCCTGCAAGCTAGCAGCAACACGCCCAGCAACTTGGGATGCAGCCAGATTAAAGGTTTCCCCTGTAGGTGAGTAGCCCAAGCAAGAAATGAGCACAAGATTACCATTATTGAGTTGTTTACCAATGGCTTCTGCATCAACCCGTCTAACCTCACCAGTGTAGGCAAAATCCACCCCATTTTTGATACCAATGGGGCGCGCAGTAATAAAGTTGCCACGGCTTGTGCGAATCCGCGAGCCCTGCATGGGTGAGTTTGCTAAACCCATAGAAAAACGTGCTTCAAGTTGCATCGCCTGCCGACCTACGGTTGCTTGAACTAAGCTCAGTTGATCTAAATCTGTGATGCGTAAACCATTATGAAATTGACTCTCTATCGAGGCTTGGCCACAGGCTTGTTGAATTTGTGGCCGGCTACCATGCACTAGAACCAGCTTCACTCCCAAACTATTGAGCAAATTAATGTCATGGATGGTATGGGAAAAATTGGCGTGGGCTAGAGCTTCCCCGGGTAAATAAATGACAAAAGTACGGCCACGATGGGCATTAATGTAAGGCGCAGAGTGACGGAACCAGTTCACGTATTGCTGATTGGTTTCGATCACTTTAATTACCTATAGTTGAGAGAGATTTTAAAGGTACTATTAAGCCGCGCTGCGGCCCTTGTGTCAATCACGCTGAGGGGGGTTATTTAGAAAAAGTCCACCTCAGTTTCTGGCTTAGGATCAATTTGGGGCGTTGGATGGCTAATTATGGGTAAGCTAAGGCGAAAACGGGCACCACCATGGGCATTCGCACAAGCCGCTACATAACCATGATGTGCTTGCACGATCTCTTTGACGATGGATAAGCCTAAGCCAGTGCCTCCCGCACCCGTATTGGTTTTACTGCTCTGAATAAACTTGTCAAAAATAGCACCTTCTTCACCCTCTGGAATACCGATGCCCTGATCATCAACCACAATGGTCAATAGGTTAGTTTGTAGCTTGAGCGATTGGGGCTGCGCACTTGTATGAGGATCGAAAAAAATAGTAATTTGCTTACCCTTAGGGGTAAATTTTATAGCATTAGACAAGAGGTTAATCATGACTTGGAGCATTTTCTCTGCGTCAAAGTAAGTCATAGTGTCAAGGTCTGTCGCTTCTACAATAACCTTTAACTCTCGGTCAGTAATAAGGGTTTCTAATTCTTCAGTGGCGCGCTGAATAATATCCACAAGATCACCCTGCTGCATGAGGAATTCCATTTTTCCAGATTCCAGCTTGGATAAGTTTAGCATGTCATTGAGTAGCATGAGTAAACGACTGCCACTGGTTCTAATCCGGTCAAAATAATGCCCCAGTTTCTCCAGTTCAACTTTATGCAGACGCGAATGACCCATGTTGGAAAAACTTAAAATAGCATGCATAGGGGTGCGTAACTCGTGTGACATATTAGCTAAAAACTCAGACTTAATACGCTCAGCCCTTGTGCCTGATTCAATCGCATTAAGACAGGCCTCTGCGCCATTAAGAAGCACCGCTAGGTTATCTTTGACGCGACCGTGTCGCTCAGGCTGATCAACAGGCATATCGCGTACCAACAAACTGACGTGTTGGTAATTAATAATAGTATGTTCACCAAAATCAAACACACGGCCCTTATCTTTTAGGCGACTCAAAAACTGAAATTCTTGTGCTTGGCCATCAAACGCTTGGTCACAAATATTGATGGCCTGCGTATCAACCCTTAATTGCACCGCACAAGATAAGCCAAATGTACGCACCGCCTTAAATATTTGTTGGCCTAAGGCAACATGATCTTTGCATGCAAAACTCTTTTCAAGAAAGTTAATCACTACCCCTAGTTCGCCATTAGCCCGTAATGTTGTCAGGGCTATCGCTTTGGCATCCTTTAGGTCAGTTTGTAACTTTGAGATCTCTAGATCATGAGTAGACGTCAAATTGGCTGTTTCCTAGTCGAGTTATGGCATAGGGTTTTTCGGCGACAAGTTAATAAGCATCAAAAAAGTAAGGTATGACTTGATTATAAGTGAATTTTTCCGTTAGGGTCTAGGGCTTAAGTGTTACCAAAATATTTGGTTAACGCGCACGCGATGAAAGTGACCGAGTTACTTTGACCTTGTGAAGCCTAGTTTTGGAGTAATGTTTATGGCGCTTGCAGTGGTGCCCGAAAATCAGCAGGTCATAGATGCCCTACCCCAAGCACTACAAAGTGAGGTGCTAGATCGTTTAGAGGCATTGATGAAGCTATCTAACCCTGTGCCATGGCAGCAGGTTGATGCACAGTTGCAACTCATCAAGGTCATTGCTGCTAGCCCGTTTTCAGCCCAAATTTTTTTGCTTAACCCGCAGTTACTAGACCATGCCTTACTTACAAAACGAGTCTCAAAGCCTAAGTTAAAACGCCTTTTAATGGCAGATATGCAAGAGGTGACTAACGAAACACAGTTGCACCAGAGCCTGAGGCAATTTAGGAAAGCCCATCAAGTGCGTCTAATTTGGCGCAATCGTTGTGGTCTAGGCAGCAGTGAACAATTAGTTGAAGATTTATCTAATCTGGCAGATGTGTGTGTCGATTTAGCTTTGACGTGGCTCCATGACGACAGTGTTAAGCAGTGGGGACAACCCACGAGTCGCGAAGGTCAACCACAAGAGTTAGTCGTGTTGGGCATGGGTAAGCTGGGTGGTAAAGAGCTTAATTTATCATCAGATATAGACCTCATATTCAGTTTCCCCGCCCCTGGTGAAACCCAAGGTGGTCGGCGCAGTATAGATAATCAGCAATTTTTTATTCGTTTAGGGCAACGCTTAATTCAAGCCATTGATGCTGTCACTGCGCAGGGCTTTGTGTTTCGTGTAGACATGCGGCTCAGACCCTATGGTGCAAGTGGCGCCCTAGCTTTAAGTTTTGACGCCATGGAAATCTATTACCAACAACAAGGACGAGAGTGGGAAAGGTATGCGTTGGTTAAAGCCCGTGTTATCGCGGGTAACCAAGCACAAGGTCAGCAATTGCTGGAACTATTAAGGCCCTTTGTCTACCGCAAATATTTAGATTACAGTGCCATTGAATCGTTGCGAAGCCTAAAGCAAATGATTGCGAGTGAAGTGCGTCGTCGAGGCTTAGAACAGAATGTTAAATTAGGTACGGGCGGTATTCGTGAAGTAGAATTTATAGCTCAAGCCTTTCAACTGATCCGTGGTGGGCGTGACAATCGCCTGCAAACAAGCAGTTTGATGGCGGTGCTAGATGTGCTGCCAGAGACTGCTGGTTTAGCGTCTTCTGATGTCGAAAAATTACGCACGGGCTATTGGTTTTTGCGTGATGTAGAGCACGCACTGCAAGCAGTGCATGATAAGCAAACTCAAGATTTACCTAGCCAAGAGGCTGATCAGGCAAGGTTAGCTGTCGCCCTAGGGTATTCTTGCTGGGACAGTTTGCAGGCCCAAATAAATACCACCAGAGATTTCATTCATCAACAGTTTGAGCTGGTAGTGGCTCTCAAAGAGGATAATGAGTCCCAAGGGCTAGATCACCAATTAAGTCAGTTATGGGCTGAAATATCCCATAGCGCCCATCAAACAGATGAGCTCACTTTGCTGCCAGAGTGGCAGCAAAGGTTGAGTCAAGCTGGGTTTACTGATGTTGATCGTATCCTCCAACATTTGTGGGAGTTGCACCAAAGTCGCCCGGCACAAACAATGCAGCCAGTGGCCCAAGAACGCTTAGCCCAGTTAATGCCTCAAATTTTACACATAACAGCGCAACAGACTCATCCTGCTCGCACATTGGCACGAGTGATGGTGCTTATCGAAGCGGTTTTAAGGCGTTCTGTGTACTTGGTTTTACTGCAGGAAAATCCAGCCGCACTTAGATTGTTAGTGCAACTTTGCGCTGCCAGTTCATGGTTTGCAGACTTTTTGGCGCGTCAACCTTCATTACTTGATGAATTGCTGGACGTGCATAGCCTGTTCAATGTGCCCGACGCGGTGGAGTTAAAGCAGGAGTTAGAACAAAATCTTCTGCGCCTGCCAGAAGACGATACTGAACAACTAATGGAAGCCCTTAGGCATTTTAAATATGCGCATTTATTGCGCATTGCGGCTCAAGAAGTGACGGGTCGTTTGCCACTTATGAGGGTCAGTGACCAACTCACCTATGTGGCTGAGGCTGTGGTTGGGCAGGTTAAAAATTTGGCATGGCGTGAGATCAGTGAGCGTCATGGTCACCCACAAAATGAACACGGCTCTAGCGACGACTTTATTGTCGTGGGTTATGGCAAAGTTGGGGGCTGGGAGCTGAGCTATGGGTCAGATTTAGATTTGGTATTTATTTATGATATGCCCTCTCACTTGGAGACAGATGGACCAAAACCTGTCGCCAATAGCGTATTTTTTACTCGCCTTGGTCAACGCATGATCAATTACTTGAATACTGTCACTGCAGCTGGACAATTATTTGAAGTAGACATGCGACTAAGGCCCGATGGTGCCAAAGGGTTGTTGGTTTCTACCTTAGTGGCCTTTAATCAATACCAACTCAATGAGGCTTGGACATGGGAGCATCAGGCGCTCGTAAGAGCGCGGCCAATTGCTGGTAGTGACAAACTATGTGATGATTTTATAGCCGTGCGCAAACAGGTATTGTGCCAGCCTAGGCAACCCGACGAATTGAAACAACAAGTTATTGCGATGCGTAAAAAAATGCGCCAGCAGTTGGCCAGTAAGCCCAATGCAGATGGATCGACATCTCAGTTTCATCTGAAACATGATGAAGGTGGCATCGTTGATATTGAATTTATGGTTCAGTATGGGGTGCTGGCTCATGCCCATCAATGTCATCACTTACTCACTTACACTGATAATATTCGCATATTGGATGGCTTTGAAAGGCAGAATATTCTGTCTGCGTCACAGGCCCAAGATTTGCGTGAGGCTTATGAAATTATGCGTGCTGCTGAACACCGACTCACTTTACAAAATCAAGCAGGTGAGGTCTCGAGCTATGATTTGCAAGAACAGCGCCAAAAAGTGATGGCTATTTGGGCCACTATGATGGCTTGTTAATGGTTCTTTATAGACCTGAGTGGGGGTATTTAATAAATATCCGGACTATTGTCTGGGCGCGTTTTAAACCGTCGATGCAACCACAAGTATTGACTGGGCTTGAGGCGTATTTTAGCCTCAATAGCAGCGTTTAGCCTGGTTGCATCGGCCACTAAATCGCCACTTGGAATAGTTGCTAGACTGTCGGATATGGTGAGTGAATAACGCTGGTCTTGATGGGTGCGGTGGTGGCTAAACTGCAGAACCTTAGCTCCTGTGGCCGCAGCTAAACGACTGATAATGGGTGTAGTCGCTGCCTCGATACCAAAAAATGGGGCAAACACTGAACGCTCTGGTCCAACATCTTGATCGGGCGCTAGCCAGACGATCTCACCTTGTTTGAGTAAACGCATGACTTGGCGAATGTCTTCTCGCTCTAATATGCCCGGTAAGTGCTTTAAACGCCCATGGCGAATAATAGCATCCATTAAGGCATTACCATGACGCTGATAAGTGGCATAGTAAGGGTAACTGGGCGCCAATAAAATGCCACCTAAATCAAGACTGGTAAAATGTGCACCCACTAAAATAACGCCACGACCTTGGGCTTGGGCCTGTTCGATTAATGGGCCACCTTCGATCGATACCCGATGGTGAAGGTCGTCACGGGCACTCCACCAAGCCATAGCGGTCTCAACAATACCGATGCCATTATCAGCAAAAATTTGGCGTATCATATAACGTTGTTCCGATGCTGTTAAATGACCAAAGCAGAGACCAACGTTGGTTTCAGCAATCAATCTTCTGCGAGCAGATAACTGATACAATAGTCGACCAATAGCTCGGCCCATTTTCATGCGCCATGCCCAAGGCAGGATAATGATAATGCGTAGGCAGCTTAAACCAAGCCATACAGGCCAGTATTTAACAGCATAAAATTTGGTTAACAAAGGTTTGTCGGATAGCATATGGGATTCGAGTGGTATTAAGAGATCAATTAGCAACTTATAATGCTAATTTAATTGACAACAGATGGCTAGTTTACACTGAGCTAGTGATGCCAGCTAGAGAAACTAGTCTTCTATCTGATGTAAGGACAATAAATGAGTAAGTCGGCAGGGCCAGACCCGAGCAACAGCCCTCAAACGAACTTAGGCCCCTGGGACGCATACAAACGCCTATTGGGGTACGTGCTGCAGCACGGTATGGTGTTCACAGTGAGTCTTGTAGGCTTTGTACTGTTTGCTGCCACCCAACCGGCGTTCGCTAGTCTTATGGAATATATGGTTGATAGTGTGGAAGCGGCTGATGGCGTGGCCCGTACTGTTATTCCTGCGGCTGTGTTAGGCATATTTTTGGTGCGTGGGACTGGCTTCTTTTTGGGTAATTACGGCATCACCTACGTCGCCAGACGAGTGATTCACCAGTTAAGACTGGATATATTTGATCACCTATTGGTTCTGCCAGCCAGCTTTTATCACCGCAATACGTCAGCCAGCTTATTGTCTAAGCTCACCTTTAACGTAGAGCAAGTGACTGGTGCAGCCACAGACGCACTAAAAATATTTGTGCGCGAGGGCCTGACTATTATTGGTTTGCTGGCCTATATTGTGTATTTAAATTGGCAGTTATCCTTGGTGTTTTTGACTATTGGTCCGTTTATTGGCTGGGTTGTGAACAAAGCCTCCAAGCGATTTAGAAACGTCAGTACGAATTTACAGGAAAGTATGGGGCAAGTGACATCGACTGCTAGTGAGGCCATCAAAGGGTATGACGTTGTGCGTGTATTTGGTGCCCAACAGCAGGAACGTCAGGGTTTTATGGCAGCCAGTAATAACAATCGACAGCAGGCGATGAAACTCGCTTTGGCGGAGTCTGTCTCGACCCCTTTAGTGCAGATGATTGTGGCCATGGCCATGGCCAGTTTAATATATTTGGCGCTACACCCCAGTATTATCGACACCATGAGTGCTGGGCAGTTTATCGCTTTTATTACGGCCTCTGGCATGCTCACTAAGCCGTTAAGGTCGATGACAGAGGTCAACAGTATTTTGCAGCAAGGTATTGCGGCATCCCAAAGTATCTTTGGCCTACTTGATGAAGCACCAGAAATGGACCAAGGCACTCGATCCTTAACTCGAGCAAAAGGGTTAATTACCTTTGAAAATGTCGACTTTAGTTATGATGAGCAGGCTTTAATACAACAGCTTAATGTGGTCATTCAGCCGGGACAAGTGGTTGCATTGGTGGGACGTTCTGGCAGTGGTAAGTCGACTTTAGTGAATTTGTTGCTACGCTTTTATGAGCCCCAAAGGGGCCGCATTTTGTTAGATGGAGATGATATTCAAGATCTGACGCGGTTAGATTTACGCCGTCAGGTGGCGTTGGTGACCCAGCAGGTGGTGTTGTTTAACGGTACCATTGCCCAAAACATAGCTTATGGTGCCATGCACCATGCGAGTGAGGAGCAGATTATTGTTGCTGCCAAGGCGGCCAGAGTGACAGAGTTTACCGATCGCATGAGTTTAGGTTTGAGTACCATAGTCGGCGAGTCTGGACTGCTTTTGTCTGGTGGCCAGCGACAACGCATAGCGATTGCCCGAGCCCTTTTAAAGGACGCGCCATTATTAGTGTTAGACGAGGCAACCTCAGCTTTAGACACTGAATCAGAACGTTACATACAATCAGCACTGGATGAAGTGATGGTAGGCAGAACCACCTTAGTCATTGCTCACCGCCTGTCGACCATAGAGCAGGCAGATATGATTTTGGTGATGGACCAAGGACAACTTGTAGAGCAGGGCAGCCACCAGCAGCTCATTGTTCAACAAGGCCTATATGCCCATTTGCATCAGTTACAATTTAGATCCACAGGTGATGATTAGATGCACGATAATAAGCCCCGTGGCATAAAACGCCTTGTCAAAGCTTTTGGTTACTCATGGCAGGGGCTATGCTTCGCGTGGCGTAATGAAATCGCTTTTCAACAAGAAAGCTGGGCTCTACTGGTGATGTTGCCTTTGGCATTATGGCTGCCTGAGACCCGCTTAGAGAGTGCCATATTAATTATCAGTGTGTTGGTGGTGCTCATAACAGAACTTGTTAATACCGCCATCGAAGCCGCTATAGATCGCCATGGTGATGAGCGTCATCATTGGTCTGCTGTGGCCAAAGATGTGGCCTCTGCTGCAGTTCTAATTGCCTTAATACAGTGTGCCTTAGTTTGGGCCTTGGTGTTATTTTAAGTTTTTTCCCTAAGTTGGCATCACATACTGTTTTAACATGGCCGCAATTTGCTGGCGCACCACAGATGGGCTATATTGGTCGCGGGCAGTCCGATAGGCGGCTTCACACATGGACTGATAATCCTCGGCTTTCAAAGTCAGTGCTTGGGCCAATGAATCCGCCAAACTTTCAGCGTTAATTTCACACAATAAGCCATTTTCTTGATGTGCAATAATACCTTGTGGGCCGCCGCAGCGAGTGGCCACTACAAGGCGTTTTCGAGCCATGGCCTCAATCACTACCATACCAAAAGTTTCGTTGCGTGAGGGCAGGCAAAAAATGTCCATCGCATCAATGAAATCATCTCGATCGTGGTTGCTAACCCAGTCTAAACGCTGGGTAATAGCGTCTAAATCAAATCGTTTAATCCATTTATTGACTTTACTATGCCAGCGGCCCTTTCCTGCAATTACTAATTTAAATTTAATATTTCGACGCCGCAAAATAGCAGCCGCTTGTAATAAAATGTCTTGGCCTTTGGTACGCCGCAAAATACCCATTGTGGCAATCACCGGTGTGGCTTGAAGTGGGCGAAAGTTGGGTTCGATCGGATGCAATTCAACCAAGTTGGGAATCACCACTAAGGGACCTTTATAACCCTGCTGACGGGCAAACTCAGCCAATACAGGTGATACGCAAACTAACACATCAGCGGCTTTGATACCCAGCGCAGTGTAGCTGTGTAAAATCAGGATCAGTTGACAATGAGTGGGTAGAGCGGCGCGGACCAGTTCAGCATCAATGGGTTTGTGCACCATCACAAGATCAGGATTTTGCTGAGTAAATAAGTCCCTGAGTCGGCTAACTGCTATGGTTTTTAATAGGGGTAAGCGAGTGCGGGGATAACCGAGGGTCAAATAATCGAGGCTTCGTTGCTCTAATAACGCTTTTAATTGTGCTCCAGGACGTATGACAGAAGTGACTTGGTGGCCTAATTGGCGTAAATTGTCACTGTAATGTAGAAAGGTCTGTTTAGGCCCGCCTAAGTCTTTACCGGATATCAGGTTGACGATCTTCATTGTTGTCGGCGTCACTATGAATAAGAGTTATTATTAGTTTAACAAATAAAAGGTTTTTTTGTACCCGTGGCTCTCTTCGTTTATACCTGTTTATCATACTTGGTGTTACCTTTTGGGGTCGCATTTCATCTGCTATTTGTTTGGCGCCGTGCTGAATTTCGGCAGGGTTTCTGGCAACGGTATGGATGGTTGCCACAAAAGCAGCACCAGCCTGTGTTAGTGCATGCGTCTAGTGTGGGTGAACTCAATGCGATTGCCCCCCTAATTACAGCCATTATTAGTGATCTCAAACTTCCAGTCTTGGTCACAACTACTAGTGTTACCGGACAAACCCGCTGTCAGCAGCTATTTTCAGATAACGAACGAGTCAGTTGTGGTTATCTGCCAGTTGATATTGGCTTGGCTAATTGGCTGATGTTGCGGCGCGTCAAGCCAAGAGCAGTGTTATTGGTGGAAACGGAGCTATGGCCCAATCTAATCGCCACCTGCGCGGCCAAAAAAATACCTACGTTGTTAGTCAATGGACGCATGTCGGCAAGGTCTGCTAAAGCCTACGCTCGCTGGCCATGGTTAGTGGGGCCCATGCTGCAAAAGCTCACTCATCTTTTGGTACAAGATCAAACCACGGCACAACGGTTTTTAGAGCTAGGCGCACAGACTGCTTCCGTGTCAGTGCTGGGCAGCTTGAAATATGATTTAGTCATAGAGGATAGTGAGCTAAATAACTTAGGTGCTTTGGTAAACTATTCAGTACCCAGTGGCTTGTGCTGGGTATGTGGCAGTACCCGCAGTGGCGAAGAAGTGAGTTTATTGCGGGCTTGGGCACAGTTGCCAGAACCCGTTGAGGGTACATTAGTGCTAGTGCCAAGGCACCCACAGCGATTTGAAGAGGTTGCCGACCTATGTCAGCAGTCAGGCCTGCCTTTGTTAAAGTACAGTCAGTTAAAGTCCCAGCTAAACCAAGCAAATGGTATTGAAACGGATGTTGATGTTGATACTTATAACGCTCACCCACGGCGCGTACTATTAATCGATACCATGGGTTTGCTGATGCATTTTTACCATCGAGCAGATGTGGTTTTTGTGGGTGGTAGCCTAGCTGATACAGGGGGACACAATCCCCTAGAGGCTGCCGCTTTAGGCAAACCTGTACTGATGGGCCCTAATTGTTTTAATTTCACCCAAGTGTGTGACCAACTCGAACAAGTGCAAGGCTTAAGAGTCACCACCAAGGCGAGTTTGCTGGCTGATATTACCGAGTTACTCACTAATCCACAGTTGAGAAGTTCTATGGGTGCAGCAGGTGCGGCGCTAGTAAATAAAGAAAGGGGTGCGCTTAAACGCCACTTGTCGATTCTAGAAGAGACTTTGGAACAGGCATTAAATCAGTGAGTCAGAGACTGTCACCCAGGCGTTGGTTTTGGTTTAGTAGCATTAGCTTTGCGCTGGTACTTTTGCCCCTACTGCTGGCTATGGTGGCCTTTTCATCTTATCTAAGCCAAGCCCAGTGGCTTGCGTATGTGATGGACACCTATACTTGGCGGGTGGTTTGGTTTTCTTGGTGGCAGGCCTGTTTATCGACTGTCATCAGTTTGTTGGCGGCCGTGCTGGTGGCTCGTGCCCTAGCTCGCAGGCAAGCCTTTGTCGGTCGCTGGCTTCTATTACGTTGCTTTAGTGTAGCCTTGGTCGTGCCCAGCATTATTGCAGTGTTTGGTATTGTTTTACTGCATGGTAAATACGGTTATTTCAATCAGTTATGGACATGGTTGGGAGGCGATCCACAAAGCTATGTTTATGGCTTAAAAGGTATTCTCTTAGCCCATGTGTTCTTTAATTTACCCTTAGCCACACGCATTTTACTGCAACGCTTCGATGCAATAAACCCTGAAACATGGCGTTTATCAAGCCAGTTAGGGATGACGTCAATGGATCTTTGGCGCCACATTGAATGGCCGCATATCAAAGGTGTATTACCCCAATTAGGCGCACTCGTGTTCGCCCTGTGCTTTACCAGCTTTGCCATTGTCATGACTTTAGGTGGTGGGCCAAAAGCGACCACCATCGAAGTGGCTATATTTCAAGCCATACGCTTTGATTTTGATCTGGCCAAGGCCGTTTACCTTAGTCTACTGCAGATGTTTTTTTGCGGCTTTATTTTGTGGGTGGGTTTGCGCCTAGGTAAGCCTATTGATGTTTTTGTCAGTCTTGAAGTATCAGTTAAAAATATGCGCCCAGATCGCAAGTCCTCACTGGGTATTATGGCGGATACATTAGTGCTGCTGTTGGCGACCTTATTGGTCTTGTTACCCTTGATGGCAGTCGTCATTGCCGGTATTAACACCGCTTGGGTCGACGTTTTGCTTGATCTGCGTTTATGGCAGGCTTTTACTAATAGTTTGTGGGTGGCTTTGAGTTCGGCCCTACTGAGTTTACTGATGGCCTCAGGATTGCTGCTAGCTCAGCGGCATTGGCGCCAGCGTTTTGCTAATGCTGCAATGGGGGTGGAGTGGATGGGCTCAATCATTTTGGTGGTACCGCCCTTGGTCTTAGCCACGGGACTGTTTATTGGGTTGAGCCCTCACGTCAACGTGTTTGCGATTAACTTGTATATTGTGGTGCTGGTGAACGCTTTAATGGGACTGCCCTATATATTAAGAGTGTTATCGGTAGCTTATTTAAAAATTGCTAGAGATTACGACCGCCTATGCAGTAGTTTAGATGTCCAAGGCTGGCATCGACTACGCCTTGTAGAGTGGCCTATTTTACGTAAGCCCATCGGTCTAGCTTTGGCATTAGTGGCGGCCATGTCAGCTGGAGATTTGGGTGTGGTTGCGTTATTTGGTAGCCCGGATATACAAACCTTACCTTTACTAATGTATCAGCGTCTGGGCAGCTACCAAAGTGATGCTGCGGGAGTCACAGCGGTGGTTTTGTTGGGCTTGTGTTTAGCAATATTTGTAGTTTTAGAACGTTTATTGGGAGGCTCTGGTGATTCAGTTTAAGCAGGTCAGTTGTCGTTTAGGGGATCAGCAGTTTTGTTTCAATGTGCAAATACCTGTGGGCCAAGTGGTGGCCATTATGGGATCTAGTGGAGCGGGTAAATCGACCTTACTTAATTTGCTCGCTGGATTTATTCAACCCCAATCTGACAGTGCGCAAATTTTGCTTAATGGACAACGTGTTGACCAACTTGAACCATCCCAAAGGCCGGTCACGAGTTTGTTTCAAGAGCACAACTTATTTGCTCACATGTCGGTGTTTAACAACTTAGCTTTGGGAATCCGTGCGAGTTTGAAACTTACAATAGACGAAACAGCCCAAGTGGAAACTGCTCTGGTTCAAGTGGGGTTAAAGGGTCTGGGTGCGCGCTTACCTAAACAACTTTCAGGTGGACAGCGCCAGCGGGTCGCATTGGGCCGAGCTTTAGTTAGGCGTAAACCGCTGTTATTATTAGACGAACCCTTTAGTGCGTTAGATCCCGCCTTAAGGCAAGAAATGGCGACTTTGGTGAAGCGTCTTAGTGAGCAGCACCAACTGACGGTGTTGTTGGTCACCCATGAGCCCAAAGATGTATTGAAACTCGCCGAAACTGTGGTTTTTATTGCTAATGGAGGCGTACACTGGCAAGGATCCAGTAAAGACTTTTTGCAACAAAAAGATAATCATATCAAAGCCTATTTAGGCCAAAGCTGCTAATCTCAACCTATTGTTACAAGATGATTTAAATTATGCCAACGACTAACACTGCATTCTCACCTAACCATAGGGTTGGGCCACTTCCAAAACCTCCACAGCAAGAGGCACAAGACTCTCATGTACTCATTATTGGTGCTGGTATTTCGGGTCTAGCAAGTGCTTGGTTTTTGCAGCAACAAGGTTTTTCTGTGACGGTATTGGAAGCAGCAAACCAGGTAGGTGGTAACCTACAAACAGTAAAGAAATATGGCTGTCAGTGGGAGCGTGGCCCGAATTCTTTTATCAATAATCGTCTGGCTATGGCTCAGTTAATCGAGCAGGCTGGGCTAAAACCCCACCTTGTGTTAGCCAATCAAGCAGCTCATAAACGCTTTATTGGTAAAAAAGGCCGAGTGTTAGCCCTGCCTACGGGCATTATTGACGCTTTAACCAGTCGGGTGCTGAGTATTACTGGAAAATTGAGACTGTTGATTGAGCCGTTTATTGGCAAAGCCACGCAAGAAGAGAGCATTGCCGAACACGTTAGACGTCGGTTAGGCCATGAAATGCTCGATTGGCTCATAGATCCGTTTATCTCTGGCGTATTTGCCGGCAATCCAGATAGGCTCTCTGTGCGCGCTGCAGTGCCAAAGATTTATGCCCTAGAGGTGGAGTATGGTTCTATGATACTCGGTGGTGTGGCAAAAATGAAAGCCAAGTCACGCCATAAAAAGCTGCAACAACAACAAGGCATTGAGCCCTTAGATGCAGCTATGATGAGTTTTTCTGGGGGCCTACACCAGCTTCCAGAGGTATTAGCTCAGCAACTTGGACCTGCGGTCGAGCTTAATGCCCAGGTGGATAGTTTGACCTATAGCTCCGAGTTTGGATATCAAGCCAGGTCAGGCGATCAAATTTGGCAAGCTTCACAGGTCGTTTTAGCTGTTCCAGCGCCTCAGGTGGCTCGTTTAATAGATGATTTAGCAACCACAGATGAACCCTTGCTTGCTCGAGCAAAAGAATTTTTACAGGATATTAACTATCCTGCTGTAGCCAGCATTACTATGGCCTTTGAAAAGCATCAAATTAAACATGCCCTTGATGGTTTTGGCTGTTTGTTGCCCACTAAAGAGAATAAGCAGACCTTAGGTGTCCTATTTCCCTCGAGTATTTTTTCTGAGCGTTGCCCAGCAGACCAGCATCTGCTCACCATTTTTATTGGGGGTGGCCGGGGACAACAGGCCATGACTTTAACGCCGCAACAAAGGGCAGAATTGGTAGTGAGTGAGTTATCTCCATACCTTGGTATCGAGGGACAACCCCTATGGCACGAGGAAAGCTTATGGCCCAAAGCTATTCCACAATATGACTTGGGCCATTTGCATAAGGTGGCGCTTGTCGATGAGGTGCTTAGTCAGTTCCCCGGTTTGCATATGCGCAGTAATTGGCGTGACGGAGTGGCTTTAGGTGATTGCGTCGAAAATGCCTTAGTGTTGGCCCAAACCATGAGCCAAGAGATGGTTTGGGATAAAACATAGGACTGATATAAGCTATGTATAAACCTACATTCAAACGTCCAGACGTGCGTATTGCTCATCAAGAAACTGTGTACCATGGTTTTTATCAAGTACTTAAGCTCAAACTGCAGCATCGTTTATTCAAGGGTGGCTGGAGCAAAGAGCTGCAACGCGAGTTAGTGGTGCGTTTACCAGCAGTCGCTGTGCTGATGTACGACGCCAAAACAGATCAGGTGGTTTTAATTGAACAGTTTCGGGTGGGGGGTATGGCCCATGAGAATGGGCCTTGGCAGCTGGAAATGGTGGCAGGCATGATTGATACCCAAGAAACTTCTGAACAAGTGGCGGTTAGGGAGTGTAAGGAAGAGTCGGGCGCTGTTATTGCTCAAAGGGACCTCGAGCTTGTGTGTAAATACCTAGTCACACCAGGCGGTAGTAACGAGAGTTTAGCTATCTATTGTGCTCCAGTGGATGCCAGTCAGATCGCTGGCATACATGGGCTACCCACTGAAGGTGAAGACATTAAAGTACAGGTCATCAATCGGCCAGATCTATGGCACATGTTAGAGCAAGGGAAGTTGACCAACGCGGCCACTATCATCGCCACTCAGTGGTTGCAGATACATTACCCCCGACTTCAAGGTCAGTGGGGCAGTTAATGAGTTTGCACATCGCGCAAATCACTGATTGCCATCTTCAAGCCCATGCGTCGACCGATTACAAAGGTGTTGATGCAGATGCTCATTTAGATCAGTGTCTGACTTGGTTGCAGCAAAATGTGCAAGTGGATCTACTCATGCTGACGGGAGATTTGAGCCATATTGGCAGTGCAATGGCCTATCAGCGATTGCAGCAAAAGCTCAGTGGTTTGGCATATCCATGCATTTGGTTGGCAGGTAACCATGACCACTGTGAAACCATGCAACAGATTTCGGGCCAGCCAGTGGAAGAATTGAGGGTGTTAGATTATGACCACTGGAGGTTGCTTATACTCAATACGACAGATGCGCCTGATGGTCATGGGGGTGGCAGCATTGCTCGCCATCAGATGGCACAAATGAAGCCCTTGCTAGAAGTGGATGCTGGGCGATCTGTGTGTGTATTTATGCACCATAATGCAGTACCTGTTCATTCTTTATGGCAAGACGATATCATGCTGGGTAACGCTCAAGAGTTTACTCGTTTGATTGCATCTAACCCGCAAGTAAAGGCCGTTATATGTGGTCATGTGCATCAGCAACTTGACCGTTTTGTGGGTGCTACGCGATTTCTTGCCACCCCTTCAAGTGCCGTACAGTTTGCCTGCCAACAACAAAAATTTAAGGTGCAAGAGGAATTAGGCCCGGGTCTTCGGTTGCTTAACCTTCTAGAAGATGGCCAAGTCAATACTAAAATACAACGCCTACCCAAGCTCTAAAACAGCAAAATTTGCATCTAAGAGCAAAACGTCTGGGCAGTGAAGCATTTTCTGCTATTATTGCTCATTGGCGATCAAATGCGATTTATTGCTAACTCTAAAACCACACTATCGGTAACGTAACTCCATGGCACAAGATAACTATACAGCGGATTCCATAGAAGTATTAAGTGGTTTGGATCCTGTCAAAAAGCGCCCAGGTATGTACACGGACACCAGTCGTCCCAATCACTTAGCCCAAGAAGTCATCGACAATTCAGTTGATGAGGCGCTCGCTGGGCATGCAGATCAAATTGATGTGATCCTTTATAGTGATCAATCACTTACCGTGATCGATAATGGCCGTGGTATGCCCGTAGATGTGCATGCCGAAGAGGGTGTCAGTGGCGTCGAGCTTATCCTCACTCGTCTGCACGCAGGGGGCAAGTTTTCCAACAAAAACTACCAGTTTTCTGGAGGACTCCATGGGGTGGGCATTTCTGTTGTCAACGCTTTGACCTCGGCCCTTGAGGTCAAAATTAGGCGAAATGGCGAAGTGCATCGGATTGCTTTTGCTGATGGCCATAAAGTTAGCGAGTTAGAAGTGGTAGATACCGTAGGCCAACGCAACACGGGTACCAGTGTCACCTTTACTCCTGATCCTCAGTATTTTGATTCTGCTAAGTTTTCTGTGGTACGGCTTAAACATGTGTTGCGGGCCAAGGCAGTCCTTTGTAGTGGTTTGAAAGTGACCTTTTTAGACTTAACGACAACCGCCAAAGAAAAACATGAATGGTTTTACCAAGAAGGTCTAGAAGACTACCTTCACATGGCCAATGAGGGCTATAAATGCCTGCCCGAAACGCCTTTTGTGGGCAGTCGAAAAAGTGAAATTGAAGGCGTAGATTGGGCAGTGCAATGGCTACCTGAAGGTGGAGAGCTAACCCAAGAGGGTTATGTCAACTTAATACCCACGTCACAGGGTGGTACTCATGTTAATGGTTTGCGCAGTGGATTATTGGATGCCCTAAGGGAATTTTGTGAAATTCGAGCCTTGTTGCCACGAGGGGTAAAGCTTGGTCCAGAGGACATATGGGACCGTTGCTGTTTTGTCTTGTCGGTAAAAATGCAGGACCCTCAGTTTTCTGGGCAAACAAAAGAGCGGTTATCGTCGCGCCAAATTGTGGCTTATGTGTCTGGTGAAGTGAAAGATGCGTTTAGTTTATGGCTCAATAAACATACGGACGAAGGAGAATTACTGGCTGAATTAGTCATTAATCACGCTCAAAAGCGTTTGCGTGCTGGTAAAAAAGTGATCCGTAAGAAAATCACACAGGGTCCCGCTTTGCCCGGTAAGTTGGCTGACTGCAGCGGCACTGATGTAAGCCGAGGTGAGCTATTTTTGGTAGAGGGAGACTCGGCTGGAGGCTCTGCTAAACAGGCGCGGGAGCGGGAATTTCAAGCCATCTTGCCGTTGCGGGGCAAAATACTCAATACTTGGGAAGTGGACTCAGGCCAAATATTAGCTTCTCAAGAGGTTCATCACATTGCTGTAGCCATCGGGGTAGACCCAGGGGCAGATAATTTAGAAGGCTTGAGGTATGGCAAGATTTGTATTTTGGCTGATGCTGATTCAGATGGTTTACACATAGCAACACTTTTGTGTGCCTTGTTTGTGCGCCACTTTAAGCCCCTCGTTGCTGCGGGTCATGTTTATGTGGCTATGCCTCCCTTATACCGAATTGATGTGGGCAAGGACGTATTTTATGCCCTTGACGAGAGTGAAAAACAAAGTGTGTTAGACCATATTACGGCTGAGAAAAAGCGTGGCAAAGTTAATGTTCAGAGGTTTAAAGGTCTGGGCGAAATGAACCCTTCACAGCTCAGAGAAACCACCATGAAGCCTGATAGCAGAAGGCTAGTCCAACTAAGTTTAGAGGCTGGTGACGGCACTATGGAAGTGATGGATATGCTGTTGGCTAAAAAACGTGCAGGTGATCGTAAGTCTTGGTTGCAAGAAAAGGGCAACTTGGCTCAAGTAGACTAAGGGCTATAATAATCATGGTCTTGGTGTCACATTGGGTGGGATTTAACTTTTCACATGGTCTAAATGATGCTGCTATTATTCTCGTGAGCCACTTAACATAATGCTCACCTAAGAGGCTCTATATTGGTAGTGATTTGGTGCCTGTGTACCTGAGTGCCCGAGTGCCTGCGACTGGGCACTTTTATCATTGAGCGCCCATTATTTTGTGTCCTAAATCGTACTACCTTTGCACTCCTTTGCATTGCCTACACCCATTCTTGCATTTGAATACCTATAATAAGTGAGCCAAAAGAGGGTCGATTATTTAGGAGCAAAAGCATTAATATATCTTGTAAACACCAGCTAATTTGCTTGCCTGCGGTGATTCTAGGCCTGCTTATTTTGTTAGTCTCTGGATTAACACAAGCAGATAACAAAAACGATTGTAGGGCTGCTGCAGTGATAGGCTCCCATGGTTGCCAGCATGCAGATGAGCTCATAGCCTACGATCATGGAGCTGGCCAAAAAAGGGGCATGAGGCTAAGTCGTTTAGCTAAGGTGCTCGATTTGACAGAAGCACAAGAGAACGCTTTTAAGGGCTTTATGCGCACTCAGCACCAAAACACATCATCTCGTCAACAGGCCATCAAAGCCAGGCTGCTAGAGTTAGAACAGTTAGAACTGGGCGGTAGTGCGTATATTGCCAAAGCCCAAGCCATTGGTGATTTGCATGGCAAAGCCATGGCCCAAGCTTTAATTGAAAGAGCCCAAGTGGAAGGTCAGATCGTAGATTTATTAACGCCGGAACAGTTGCAGCAATATCAACAACTGCGCGATGAGATGGCGCATAAGTGATTGCAATAGATGCAAAACCAAGTTGAAAAAGTCAATCACCCAACTTAGCTCGTAAAATTAGACGCAAATGGCCTTAACAAAACGGCAGGAGGCAGTCTTGCAGAGGTTTTTTAGCTTCAACTAGGATATAATTCCGCTCTTTTATACTCCTGACTTTTGCTTTTTTAGTCGGGGTAACTCGGAACCCATCGCATGTCCATAAATTCCCTGATCCGCAACTTTTCCATTATCGCTCATATCGATCATGGTAAATCGACGATTGCAGATCGTTTTATCCAAATGTGTGGTGGTTTGTCAGATCGCGAAATGGAGCAACAAGTGTTGGACTCCATGGACATTGAACGCGAACGTGGCATCACTATTAAAGCCCAGAGTGTCACTTTAGACTTTCACAGTAAAGACGGTAAAACCTACCAGCTGAACTTTATCGATACGCCTGGGCATGTGGATTTTTCCTATGAAGTTTCCCGTTCTTTAGAGGCTTGCGAAGGCGCTTTATTGGTTGTAGATGCTGCCCAAGGCGTGGAGGCTCAGTCCGTAGCTAACTGCTACACCGCCTTAGAGCTAGGTCTAGAAGTTGTTCCTGTTTTGAATAAAATGGACTTGCCCCAAGCTGATCCAGACAAAGTGAAACAAGAAATTGAAGAAGTGATTGGCATTGATGCCTCAGATGCTGTTGCAGCCTCAGCCAAAAGTGGCTTGGGAATGGAAGCTGTATTAGAGCAGTTGATTGAATTAATCCCACCTCCAACTGGTGATGAAGATAAGCCTTTGCAGGCCTTAATTATTGATTCTTGGTTTGATAACTATCTAGGCATTGTGTCTTTAGTGCGCATTAAAAATGGCGTACTGCGCAAGAAAGATAAAATTGTGGTGAAGTCCACTGGCATACAATATGGTGTAGACGACATTGGTATATTTACGCCTAAGCGACTTCAAACAGATGTCTTAAGAGCTGGTGAAGTGGGTTATGTAGTGGCTGGAATTAAAGATATTCATGGCGCACCTGTAGGCGACACCCTAACTCATCTTAAAACTGCTGACGTTGAAAGTCTGCCGGGATTCAAAAAGGTTCAGCCTCAAGTTTATGCAGGTTTATTTCCCACCAGTTCCGATGACTATGAAGACTTTCGTGAAGCACTATCCAAGTTAAGCTTAAATGACGCGTCCCTGTTTTATGAGCCAGAAAGTTCTGATGCCCTTGGCTTTGGGTTTCGGTGTGGCTTTTTGGGCATGTTGCACATGGAAATTATTCAAGAGCGTTTAGAGCGCGAATATAACCTTGATCTGTTAACGACCGCGCCTACAGTAATATACGAACTAGAACTTAATAACGGTAAAGTGATTTACGTCGATAATCCATCAAAGTTGCCAGATATGGGTGGCGTTGCCGAGATGCGTGAGCCTATTGTGGAGGCTAATATTTTGGTGCCTCAGGAACACTTGGGTAACGTGATTACTTTGTGTGTGTTAAAACGCGGTGTGCAAAAAAATATGCAGTTTACTGCGACTCAGGTTGCCCTGACGTATGACATGCCCATGAGCGAAGTCGTGCTAGATTTCTTTGACAGACTTAAATCTGTGAGTCGAGGTTATGCCTCCTTAGAGTACAACTTTGTGCGCTTTGAAGAAGCTAAACTGGTGCGCTTGGATATTCTCATTAACAGTGAGCGAGTGGATGCTTTAGCGGTGATTATGCATCGGGATAACGCCCAGAGCCGGGGCCGAGCATTATGCGAAAAAATGAAGGAGTTAATTCCTCGGCAAATGTTTGACGTGGCTATTCAAGCCGCCATTGGTGGCAATATTGTGTCTCGTACCACGGTTAAAGCTCTGCGTAAAAATGTCACAGCTAAATGTTATGGTGGAGATATTAGTCGCAAGAAGAAACTGCTATCAAAACAAAAAGAGGGTAAAAAGCGCATGAAGCAAGTGGGTAGTGTAGAAATCCCACAGGACGCCTTCTTAGCAGTACTTAAGTTAGATAGTTAGGTTAGATAGTTAGGTTAGATAGTTAGGTTAGATAGTTAAGTTAGATTATTAAGTGGCTGGCTAACAGAGATAGAGGATAAATAAACCATGATGGACTTTGATTTTGAATTGCTGCTGACCGTGCTTGTGGGTGTGTTTGGTGTGGGCTATGCCTTGGACGTGTGGTTATGGAAACCAGCCCGCATTAAAGTCTTAGAACTGGCGATAACTCGCGCTGGTGGAGAACTCCCTGAAGCGCAGCAAGTTGACCTCATGCGCGAACCCATGTTTGCCGAATACAGTCGTTCATTCTTTCCTGTGTTGGCCTTTGTGCTCGTGCTACGTTCTTTTTTTATGGAACCTTATCAAATTCCTTCGGGCTCCATGCTACCCACTCTAACCGTAGGCGATTTTATTGTGGTTAATAAGTTTGAATATGGCGTGCGGTTGCCAGTACTAGGCACTAAGGTGTTGGATTACAATGAGCCAAAAGCGGGAGATGTGATGGTCTTCAAGTACCCCAAAAATCCAGCGATCAAATATATTAAGCGGGTAGTAGCAGTTCCAGGGGATACCTTAGAGTTACGTGATAAGGTCATTTATATTAATGGCCAACAAATGGCTCAAACCTATGTGGCTGATGCATCGCCCACCACAGAAATTTACTTAGAGCAGTTGGGTGATGTGGAACACCTGATTTGGCGTAACAAAAATCCTGGTAAAAATGGCAGTATTACAATTCCGCCAGGCCAGTATTTCACTATGGGTGACAACAGAGATGGCAGCAATGACAGTCGCTATTGGGGCTTTGTGCCAGAAGCCAATATTACGGGTAAAGCGGTCGCGGTGTGGTTGCATTGGGACAGTTTCTTTAGCTTGCCCAATTTTAGTACTGCGGGCAGCATAGATTAAGATGAAAGCACCAGCGGCCACCGCCTATCAGCAAAAAATGGATGCCTTGTGTGTGGCTATGGGGTATTCTTTTGCCGATCATAAGTTATTAGAGTTAGCGCTCACTCACCGCTCCTGTGGCCACTACAATAACGAGCGCTTAGAATTTTTAGGTGATTCCATCGTTAATTTTGTTATTGCCAACGCGCTGTTTGAGAAGTTTCCTAAGGCGCGAGAAGGTCAATTAAGTCGCTTGCGTGCAGGTTTAGTCAAAGGTGTGACACTGGCTCAAGTGGCGCAAGAAATGCACATTGGCCCTTGTTTGAAACTGGGTGTAGGCGAGCTAAAAAGTGGTGGTCAAAGACGTGAGTCGATTCTTGCAGACGCTACGGAAGCCTTAATAGGCGCGATTTATAAAGATGCGGGTATGGCAGTTTGCCAAACGCGTATTCTAGCTTGGTTTAACTCTCGGCTTGAAAATTTAAGCCTGTCTGACACCCAAAAAGACCCTAAAACACGCTTGCAAGAATACTTACAGTCAAAGAAATTAGACCTGCCTGAATACACCTTAATTGATGTTAAGGGGCAAGATCACGAGCAAATGTTCGTTATAGAGTGCCACAGCAGTTTATTGGATAAACCCACCAAAGCGGAGGCGTCAAGCCGCCGTATCGCCGAACAAAAATCAGCCACCCTTGCACTTCAGCAGCTTGGTCAAGAATCGTTATAGCAGAAAATATACCATGACAGATCTAGATACTTGGCTAGCAGCCCAGAATGAAAGCAAGACAAAGTGCGGTTATGTGGCTATCGTGGGCCGGCCCAATGTGGGTAAGTCCACTTTACTAAACCGTATCTTGGGTCAAAAAATTAGTATTACATCGCGCAAACCTCAAACCACACGGCATCAAATCCTAGGCATTAAAACCGAAGGTGAGGTTCAGGTTGTCTATGTGGATACACCGGGATTACATATCGATCAAGCCGACAAGGCAATCAACCGATATATGAATAAAGCCGCATCTAGTGCATTAAAGCACGTAGATTTAGTCATTTTTATGGTGGATCGTACGCGTTGGAATGATGCCGATGAACATGTGTGTGAAAAAGTTAAAGCGGCCAATTGTCCTGTTATTTTAGCCATCAACAAAATTGACATACTTGATGATAAACAATCCTTACTGCCCTATTTACAGGAAGTGCAACTGCGTCTGCCTAATGCCGTTTTAGTCCCTATTGCAGCTCACACGGGGGCATCAGTTGACCAGTTAGAACAGTGCGTATTGGAACAGCTGCCCAACGGCCGCCACTTTTTTCCAGAGGACCAAGTGACTGACCGCAGTGCGCGATTTATTACTGCAGAATTGATTCGCGAAAAAATCATGCGCCAACTTGGTGATGAGTTACCTTACCAAATGACCGTAGAAATAGAAGAATTTGCCCAAGATGGACCTATACTGCACATAGGTGCGTTAATTCTAGTCGAGCGTAAAGGTCAAAAGCGTATCCTTATCGGTGATAAAGGTGATCGTATTAAACAGATTGGGCGGGATGCACGGGTCGACATGGAGCGCATGTTTGAGTGTAAGGTCATGCTTAAACTTTGGGTCAAGGTGAAAAGTGGTTGGTCTGATGATGAGCGAGCATTGCAGAGCTTAGGCTATGACGGTCTCGATTAATTAGAGGTGAACTTGGGTGACTGAACAACAGCCGGCCTACGTACTGCACAGTCGCCCATGGCGAGAATCGAGTGTTATTGCTGATTTATTTACCCTCAATCAAGGCCGGGTGTCAGTGATGGTTAAGGGCGCACAAAAAAATCAGGGCAAACAGCCTGCTAAGCGAGCCTTAGTGCAACCCTTTACCCCTTTGATGGTGAGTTTTACTGGGCGTGGCGAACTGCGCACCAGTGTGCAGTTAGAGGGTGCTGGAGCGCCGTTAAGCATTTTAGGTAATGGTCTTTATAGTGGTCTTTATGTGAATGAACTCTTGCTTAAGTTACTTGCTCTTGATGATCCCTACCCCAATTTATTTGCCTACTACCAATCACTGCTTAATCAGTTGGCCAATAATGAAGGCATAGAAGCGTGTTTGCGTCCTTTTGAGGTCCACCTCATGGACGAACTGGGGTATCATATGGTGCTAGATAAAGACTATATAACAGCCCAACCTGTGGTGGCCGAGCGCCATTACCAGCTGCACCCATTGCAAGGCATTTGTTTGCATCAAATTCCCTCCGATGGTTTAGGTGATCCTGTTTCCATGAGTGGAGAAGTGCTGCTAAAAATAGCGGCTGGTAATTATGTCGATAAAGACTGTCTAAAAGTGGCTAAGTATATGGCGCGGGCTAACTTAGACCAGTTATTGGGCGGTAAACCACTGCAAAGCCGTAATTTATTCCAGCCCATAGTGAACAAATAGTTGAGCATAGTGTGCCTATATAAAGCTTTGGCACCATGAGGAGAACACAAAAGATGGTTGATCCAAATCGAATTCTATTGGGTGTAAACGTAGATCATGTGGCAACATTGCGTCAAGCTAGGGGCACGCGCTATCCTGATCCAGTCAAAGCCGCTTTAGACGCAGAACAGGCGGGTGCCGATGGCATTACGGTGCATTTGCGGGAGGACGCGCGTCATATTCAAGAGCGTGATGTGCGGGTCATGGCTCAGGTGCTGCAGACGCGGATGAATTTTGAGATGGCTGTCACCGATGCTATGGTGGATTTAGCGGTGGAAATTGTGCCCGTGTATGTCTGTCTAGTGCCTGAAAAGCGGCAAGAGTTGACGACAGAAGGTGGCTTGGATGTCATCTCTCAAGAAGCCAAAATTAAGTCTGCATGCCAGCGCATGCAAGCCGTCGGTATTCAAGTATCTTTGTTTATTGATGCTGATGAGCAACAAATAGACGCCGCTAAGCGCACGGGTGCAGAACTGATAGAGTTGCATACGGGAGCTTATGCTGACGCCACTAGTGAAGCTCAGCAGTATGCTGAACTAGCCCGCATCGCAGAAGCTGCAACCTATGCGGTCGGTCTTGGCCTTATTGTGAATGGTGGCCATGGGCTAAACTTGCAAAATGTTGAAGCCATTGCTGCTATTCCTGAATTCAATGAACTCAACATTGGCCACTCCTTGATCGCTGATGCCTTGTTCGTTGGTTTACCCCAAGCGGTAAAAAATATGAAAGCTGTAATGTTGGCTGCCCGTGAAGTTCACCGGCCGAGCCGCGTTTAATCAGCCCTAAGGCAATTAATCATGGTTAAGGCAATTGGCACAGATATCGTATCAACTGCGCGCATTGAAGCAGCGCTAGAGCGCTCTGGCCGCAAGTTTGCGGAGCGCATTCTTGCGCCTTTAGAGATGATTCAGTTTGATGCAGCTCATAGCCCCGCAGCGTTTTTGGCGAAACGTTTTGCTGCCAAAGAGGCAGCAGCTAAAGCTTTGGGCACAGGCATTGGCCGTGGTATTTCATGGCATCACATGCACATAGAGCATGACGAAATGGGTGCGCCTTTGCTTATCCTTAGCGGTGCAGCTGCGCAGCGGCAAGCTACTTTGGGCAGTCAAAAAGCTCACATAAGTATTGCCGACGAATTAGATCAAGCCTTAGCTTTTGTTGTATTAAGCTAAGACTTTTAAGTAGAGGTTAGTATGCACATATTCCCTACCATCGAAGATTATGTAGGCAATACCCCCTTAGTCCGTCTGCAACGCCTACCGGGTGATACCAGCAATATTATTTTAGCCAAGTTAGAGGGTAATAATCCTGCAGGTTCAGTGAAAGATCGCCCGGCAAAGAGCATGATCAACGAAGCTGAAAAAAGAGGAGAAATCCAACCAGGTGATGTGCTTATAGAAGCCACGAGTGGCAACACGGGTATCGCCTTAGCCATGGTGGCAGCCATCAAAGGTTATCGGCTTAAGCTGATTATGCCCTCGCACATGAGCTCAGAACGCAAGGCGTCCATGTCGGCTTATGGTGCTGAATTAATTGAAGTCAGTTCTGAGCAAGGCATGGAAGGTGCAAGAGACTTAGCCATAGCCATGCAAGAGCGAGGCGAAGGTAAGGTGCTAAACCAGTTTGCTAATAGTGATAACCCCTTGGCTCATTATCGTACTACAGGGCCAGAAATTTGGCAGCAAACCCAAGGTAAAATTACACATATGGTGACTACTATGGGCACCACAGGCACGATTATGGGGTTGTCTGCTTACTTCAAAGAGCAAAACCCAGAGGTGCAGATTTATGGTTTACAGCCTAAGCCGGATGCCTTTATCCCAGGCATTCGTCGCTGGCCCAAAGCTTACTTGCCTAGTATTTTTGACGCAGCAAAAGTAGACGCTATTATTGACATCGGTCAGGACGAAGCAGAAACCACCATGCGTGCTCTAGCCAAACAGGAAGGCATCTTTGCTGGTGTGTCCTCAGGAGGCTCCGTAGCAGGCGCCTTGCAGTTGTCTAAGCAAGTTGAAAATGCGGTCATCGTGTGCATCATTTGTGACCGTGGTGACCGCTATTTATCCACTGGAGTATTTGTTTAATCATGGCCCGTTTATCGCCTTTGCAGCGCAAACTCAAACTTAAAAACCCTTTGGCCTCGGCGAAACAAAAGCGAGCTCACGCTCAAGAAGACGTGGAAGTGGTTACTTTACCTGTGGGCAAGCACCTTCACATTGAACTTGACAACCTAAGCCACGATGGCCGTGGTGTTGGACGTTGGCAAGGAAAAACTATTTTTGTTGCAGGTGGGTTAAAGGGCGAGTTGGTAAAAGCTGAAGTGCTCAGTGATCGTAAAACTCACACAGAAGCGCGTTTGTTAGAGGTGAAGCAAGGCAGTGATCAAAGAGTTGAGCCGTTTTGTCCAGTCTATGATACCTGCGGTGGTTGTCAGTTGCAGCATCTTGAATCAGCGGCTCAAATTACCTTTAAGCAGGCCGCTATTGCCGAACAATTGCGTCGTTTGGCAGGCATTGAGCCTGACCAATGGGAGCAGCCCATTATTGGGGACAGCCTAGGCTATAGACGCCGTGCTCAGTTGGCCACACGCTATTTTGCTGATAGCAAAACCCTATTAATGGGCTTTCGTCAAAGTGGCCATAAGCACATTGTGCCTATTAGTGCCTGCCCGGTCCTAGAGCCGGCTTTGTCTGATTTATTGGAGCCCTTGCATGGCATATTAGTCGCTATGGAGTTCACACAATGGGTCACCCACGTGGAGTTATTGCAAGCCGACACAGGCGTCTTTGTTTGTTTGAAAATATCGACCACGTTGAGCCCTGAAGATCAAAGGCTGCTAACCGCCTTTGGTGGGCAGCATGCAATTAGCATGGTGTGCCAGCAAACGGATCATAATGACCTATGGTTATGCGGTAGTGCAGAAAATTTAAGCTACAGTTTGCAGGTGGCAAGCATGGATCAGCCACTCGAGTTGGGATTTGCTATGCAAGATTTTGTGCAGGTCAACACTAAGGTTAATCAGGGCATGGTTGAACAAGCGCTTAATTGGCTGGAACTTCAAGCTAAAGATCAGGTCTTAGATTTATTCAGTGGGGTCGGTAACTTTGCTCTGCCCATTGCAAGTATGGCGGACCAAGGCGTGGCAGTATTAGCCTTGGAGGGTGATTATGCCATGGTTAAAAAAGGCCGTCTCAATGCGCAGGCCAATGGTTTGTCTCAAGTTGATTTTGAACAAGCAGACTTATTTGATGCAGGTGCGCGTAAACTTTGGCAAAAAAAGGCCTTTAATAAAGCCTTATTAGATCCCCCTCGTGCAGGAGCTAAAGGCCTTGCTGGGTTGCTCAAAAATCAGCCCCTTGAAAGAGTGGTTTATGTGTCCTGCAACCCGGCATCTATGGCCAGAGATTTGAAAGAATTTCAAACTCTGGGGTTAAGAGTGGCTAAAGTGGGCTGCATAGACATGTTTCCCCACACCCCCCACTTAGAAGTGATGGCCTTGCTTGTGCGCGGTTAATACTTGCCCACTTACTTGAGCTACTTGAATTACTTAAGTGACTTGCACAGTGATAAGTAAAGCATAACAACGAGAGCGCTTAGCGCCCAAACTAAAGACGGAATGCAACCATGGTACAGGTACGTGCGCTTCACCCCACCCATGCGGATGGCAACATCGACATTCAAGCTTGGCTGGCAGGCTTACAAAATCAAGTAGCACTGGAGGACACCTCACGCTTGCAACAGGCCTGTGAGTTGGCCCAAGAAGCCCGTGATCATGCCAGTAAAAGTGAAGATGTGTGGGCCACAGAAGAAGTGGACTGTTTTCGAACTGGGCTTGAGATGGCTGAGATTTTGACGACCTTACAAGTGAACGAAGAAACCTTAGTGGCAGCTGTACTTTACCGAGCAGTGCGAGAAAATAAATTAACCCTGAACCAGGTTAAAGAAAGCTTTGGGGCAGTTGTAGCTCAACTGATCGAAGGCGTTCTGCAAATGGCTGCCATTAGTAACTTACAAAGTCCCACTCGAGACAGTATTTTAGGTCAATCAGACGGCCAACTGACTAATGTACGCAAAATGTTGGTCTCGCTAGTTGATGATGTGCGTGTTGCACTCATTAAACTTGCAGAGCGCACCTGTGCCATTCGAGCCGTGAAAAACGTGGATCGAAAAAAGCGCTATCTAGTGTCCAGAGAAGTCTTCGATGTGTATGCGCCTTTGGCCCATCGTCTGGGCATTGGTGCGGTTAAATGGGAACTTGAAGACTTATCCTTTCGTTACCTTCAGCCCAATGCCTATAAAGAAATTGCTTCCTTTTTAGATGAAAGACGCATGGATCGACAAGGCTACATTGAGCGGGTATTAGCTGATCTAACATCACAATTGATGGGCGCTGGAATTAAGCCTGATATTATGGGACGGGCCAAACACATTTATAGTATTTGGCGCAAAATGCAGCGAAAGAACATTGAGTTTTCTCAAGTTTATGATGTGCGTGCGGTCCGAATACTGGTGCCTGAGCTCACCGACTGTTATACCGCGTTGGGCATTGTGCATGGTTTGTGGCGTAATATACCGCAAGAATTTGATGACTATATCGCTACCCCTAAAGAAAACGGTTATCGTTCCTTGCATACCGCAGTCATCGGCCCTGAAGGTAAGGTGGTGGAAATTCAGATTCGTACCTTTGCAATGCACGACGAAGCCGAACTTGGGGTGTGTGCTCATTGGTTGTACAAAGGCACAGACGTTAATAATATTGGTAACTCATACGATGACAAATTAGCTTGGTTGCGTCAGGTATTAGAGTGGCATGACGAAGTCGGTGATGGCGCAGAATTTGTCAGCCAAGTTAAAAGTGATGTGGAGCAGGACCGTATTTACGTGTTTACTCCCGAAGGCCATGTGGTCGATTTGCCCAGTGGGGCTACGCCCATTGACTTTGCTTACCGAGTGCACACAGAAGTGGGTAATACGTGTCGTGGTGCAAAAATCCACGGCCGCATCGTGCCCCTGACCTACCGGCTACAAACGGGAGACCAAGTCTCTGTAATGACGTCAAAAGGTGGTGCCCCCAGTCGCGATTGGATGAACCCAAACCTAGGCTATGTGCATGCGGGTCGAACCCGAGCCAAAATTGGCCACTATTTTAAACAGCTGGATAAAGATAAAAATGCCACCGCAGGACGTCAATTAATAGAGCGTGAAATGCGTCGTATGGCTATTACTGGGGTCAATTATAATCAAATTGCTACCGCCATTAACTTTAAACACGTGGATGATATGTATGCGGCTCTAGGGGCAGGCGATGTGCGTTTAGCCCAGGTGATCAATGCGGCTCAGCAACAGGTAGAACCTAGCCTTAAGATTAAAAAGCAGCTAGACCTGAGTCTCTTAAATGGTAAAACTAAAACTTCCTCACCGGTGGGTAATGATGTACAGATTGCGGGAGTTGGTAACCTACTTACGACCATTGCGAATTGCTGTAAGCCAGTGCCTGGAGACTCGATTACAGGTTTTATTACCCTCACTCGCGGAGTTTCAGTACATCGTCAGGACTGTCTCAATATTATGAATATGGCTGAGCGAGACCTGCAACGCATTATTGAGGTCAACTGGTCTGGTAACAGTGAGCATACTTACCCAGTCGACATTGTGATTGAAGCAGTGGACCGGTCGGGTCTATTGAGCGAAGTGGTAATGGTGTTGGGCAATGAAAACGTCAACTTAGGCAATATCAGCACTGACATTGATAAAAAGAGTCATTCAGCCACCATTGCTATGACCATAGACATTCCACGGTTGGAACTTTTGGGTCGTATTTTAGATAAAATAAGTCAACTACCTAACGTATTGGATGTAAGGCGACAAAAAAATGGTTAAAGCGATCAGTAACACCGGTGACGCGATGCAGCAATTGTTAGATATTATGGCTCAATTACGCAATCCAGAGGGTGGCTGCCCATGGGATCTTAAACAAGATTTTCGCAGCATATTGCCTCATACCCTTGAAGAAGCTTATGAAGTTGCTGATGCCATAGATTCAGATGACCGCATGCAGTTGCGGGATGAGTTAGGCGACCTGTTATTTCAGGTGGTGTTTTACTGCCAACTTGCCCGCGAAGAGGGCAGTTTTGAGTTTGCTGATGTGGCACAAACGATGTCAGATAAACTCATTCGCCGTCACCCCCATGTATTTTCCCCATCGGCTGATGAAGCCGAGTTAGGCACTTCAGCTTTGGATGCCGATCAAGTTTTGCAGAAGTGGGAAGCTATCAAACAGGCTGAACGTGATGCCAAACATCAGCACTCGGTGTTAGATGATGTGCCTAATGCCTTGCCAGCCATGCAGCGCAGTGCAAAGTTGCAAAAGCGCGCAGCCAATGTGGGCTTTGATTGGCCAGATGTAACTCCTGTATTGGCTAATATGGCAGAAGAATTAGAAGAAATAGAGCAAGCTTTTGCCAGTGGAGATAAAGATCACACCCTGGAAGAATTGGGTGATTTAATGTTTGCTTGTGTGAATATGGCGCGTCACTTAAAGCAAGACCCAGAGCAGGTGATGCGTGCCGCTAACGCTAAATTTGAACGCCGTTTTCGTTTCTTAGAAACGCAGTTAGTAGAGGCGGGTGAATCATTAGAAAGTGTGGATTTAGAGCGCATGGAAGCGGGCTGGAAGGCCGCTAAAGTCGCGGGCTTATAATCACTATAATTGAATTTAGTTAGACCGCCATGGCACTGAGGCAGAGTTTTAGTTAAACTACGCGGCCAAATTGGGGTTGGATTTCATCAGTGGGTTTCTTAGCAAGCGGATCATCATCACTAAACAGGGTTGCAGCGTGTTTTTTGGTGTTTTTGTTCCTCTTTGTCCCTTTGCTAAGGCGCCTTAATTAGATCGATGATACATCGATCAGGTTATTAAGTAGCAGCCACAGAATTTAAATTTTTGGAGTTAAGTCATGAAGCTAATCCTTTTGGGAGCGCCTGGCGCCGGCAAAGGCACGCAGGCACAATACCTTACTGAAAAGTACGGTATCCCACAAATATCCACTGGGGACATGCTTCGAGCAGCGATAAAAGCCGACACACAGTTAGGCCGAACAGCCAAAGCAGTGATGGATAAGGGCGAGTTAGTGTCGGATGAATTGATCATTAATTTAGTCAAGGACCGCCTCACTCATGACGATTGTAGTCGGGGTTTTTTGTTTGATGGCTTTCCTCGCACAATCCCCCAAGCTCAAGCCTTAATCGATGCTCATATTAATATTGATGCCGTGGTTGAAATAGATGTTGCCGATGCAGAAATTATTAAACGCATGAGCGGTCGCCGGGTGCACCCTGGTTCAGGTCGAACCTACCATTTAATGTTCAACGCCCCCAAACAAGCAGGCAAAGATGATGTCACTGGGGACGACTTGGTACAACGTGTTGATGATCAAGCAGACACGGTGCGCCAGCGCTTAAGCATATACCATAGGCAAACAGAGCCTTTAATCAATTTCTATAAAGGTCTGATCGCTGCTGCCCATCCAATAGCGCCGGCACACCACTATATCCCAGGAGTGGGCACCGTGAGTGATATTAAAGCAGCTGTTTTTGCAGCGCTAGATCAGTAAATAACCATGACTCACATATTGGCATTAGACACTTCTGGTAGTGCTTGCAGTGTGGCCCTATGGAGTGATGCAGGTCTATTAATCGGGCACGAAGAAACTGCGCAGCGCCAGCATACCCAGCGTTTGCTGCCTATGATTAAAAGCTTATTGCTAGAGGCCGACGTGAACATGTCTAGTCTCGATGCCATTGCCTATGGTCGTGGACCAGGCTCTTTTACGGGTATCCGCATTGCGGCTGGTGTAGCCCAAGGTTTAGCCTTTGGAATCGATTGCCCTGTCATTCCCGTATCGACCCTTGCAGCCCTCGCTTTGCGCATGTATCAGCCCAGTGAAACTGCACAACCTGCCTTCGCCTGCTGCTTAGATGCGCGTATGGGAGAGGTGTATTGGGGTGAATATATCATCGACGAAACCCATGCAGATTTGGCCCTGCCTCAAGGGCCAGAAAGAGTCTGTGCTCCTGACCAAGTGGCGGTGGTTAATGCCACCTTTGTCGCTGGTGGAAGTGGCATGCTGGTGGCTGATATGCCTGCAGCAATTATTGCGGCAGCTCAATCAGTGAACCCCAATGTGCAGCCAAGAGCATTAGAAATGGCCCGTTTAGCGGGGGCTGATTTTGCCCTAGGACGCCAGTGTGCACCCGAAGATGCGTTACCTGTATACTTGCGTGATGAAGTCACATGGCAGAAATTACCTCGCTATCAGTAGCCTGCCGCCCCACTGAGGAGTTTTCATGGATTGGATTCAAGCCACAAGCATTGCTTTAATTCAGGGTCTCACCGAATTTTTACCCATCTCCAGTTCGGCTCACTTATTATTTCCAAGTTTATTATTAGGTTGGCCTGATCAGGGCTTAACCTTTGATGTTGCCGTGCATTTAGGCAGTCTGCTGGCGGTGGTGATCTATTTGCGCAGGGATCTCATCAGCATGGTGCTAGGCTTATGGCAATGGCAGCAAGAAAAGAGCTTGAACCCGCAGGCCACCTTAGCTCTGATGTTGATTGTTGCGACCTTACCCGCAGTATTCTTTGGTTTGGTGCTTAAAGACTGGATTGAAGTACATGCTCGAGCCCTGTGGGTAGTGGCAGCAACAACCCTTGGATTTGGCTTATTACTGGGATGGGCCGACTGGCGCAGCCGCCGCCAGTATGATTTGGCCGCTATGAGTTGGCGACACACTTTGGCTATTGGCCTGGCGCAAGCTTTGGCTTTAGTGCCAGGCACTTCACGCTCGGGTATTACCATGACGGCTGCCCTCATGCTGGGCTATACCCGCGAAGCCGCGGCCCGCTTCTCATTTTTAATGTCTATTCCTGTGATCTTAGCCGCCTCCAGTTTAATGAGCCTTGAATTAGTCATTAGCCCTGTTACCATCTCCTGGGCGCCTATGCTGCTTGCTTTTGGTGTGTCTTTTGCGAGTGCATGGGCCTGTATTGTGTTGTTTATGCAGATCATTAGTAGGCTAGGCATGTGGCCTTTTGTGATTTACCGTATTGTCTTGGGAGTGGGCTTATGTTGGTTGCTTCTACCCACCCTAAGCTAGCGGTCATTGCGGGTGGGCACCAATTGTTAGAAACCACACTGGCGGCAGAGTTGGGTGTGCCCGTGATCAAAAAAAACAACACGGGGTACGATTTTGTAATGCGCATCACCTCCTTAGGCCTTGGCTTAGAACCAATGGATGGCAGCAGTGGTGCCGTGCGTGTTGATTTTGCTGCAGGTAAAGCCCGTCATCGCCGAGTGTTTGGTGGGGGTAAAGGGCAGCAGATTGCAAAGGCTGTGGGAGTACAAGGTTCTGTGCGCCCCAGCGTGCTTGATTTAACCACAGGGTTAGGTGGTGATGCTTTTGTGTTGGCAAGTTTAGGCTGTCAAGTGTCTATGGTGGAGCGTCAGCCTGCCATAAGAGCCCTTTTGGTCGATGGATTAGCTCGAGGTGAGTTAGACATTGATGTGGGTGACATTGTGGCTGGCATGACCCTAAAACAAGGCCACGCTTTATCCGTCATGGCCACATGGGAGGGCCTTGCACCGCAGGTGGTTTACTTAGACCCCATGTTTCCTCATGCGGGTAAATCTGCCCAAGTCAAAAAAGAAATGGCGCTATTTAGGCAACTTGTGGGCAGTGATACCGACGCAGATAACCTGTTAGGCCCAGCGCTGGCCTTAGCCAGTCATCGGGTGGTGGTTAAACGTCCTCGTATCGCGCCAGATCTTGCTGAGCAAAAGCCTACCTATCGGCTTGAAGGCAAAGCTAATCGGTTTGATATATACGTCAATAAGAGCTTTAGCAAATAGCCAGGTGGAAAGTTATTGCTATAAAGTGATTGCTATAAAGTGATTGAAGGCCAAGAGGGCGAATAAGCGGGCTGGCATCGTTTGAATTATGTCAAACCCATTTATCTCAAAGCAATTTATCTCAAAGCAATTTATCTTAAAGCCATTGGTCTAAAACTTATGCCCTAATAATGCGGTGGTGGTTGGTGCGCCTCGGCATGCCCTGGCCCTGCATCTGCAGCTTGCTGCATACTCGCCATCTGCTGTGCTAGCAACGCGAGCGCACGGTCTAGCCTTGTGAGATCTTGCTGCTGACGGCTCACGACTTCATTAAGAGCATCGATGGTCTGTTCTTGAAACGCAACTTGTTGCTGTAATTCGACGATATCGTTGGCATTATCCATAAAATTCTCAAGAAGTTGCAAAAAAACACACATTTATAGATCAAGTGTTTGATTGGGTGCTGGTTTTTCTATAACCTTGCACCATTGTACCGCCTTTAATCTGGCTAGCATATCCACAACCAAAACGGGTGTCGTGCAATAGGTTTACTTAAAACAATAAAATTAGAGATACAGAGCCATTATGAGACGCACATTATTTATTTATAGCTTCATTATTAGTTTAATTGCCGCTTTGGCATTACCCCCCATTTTAGACTCCGTGCTACAAGGTTTGAGCATTGTTGAGACCCAATATGAGTTAGCTGTGGCTGTCATTTTTGTCATGTTCTGGATTGCCACCTTGGCCACCGGCGTTAAGTTTATTTCTCAAGGTGCAGACGAAGATGGCCAGTGGGATGAAATGGACGACGATCCTAACCGTGAATCAGGCACCGTTAAATGGTTTAACGTCACTAAAGGTTTTGGCTTTGTTACCCGTGACCAAGGTGATGATGTATTTGTTCATTTTCGTTCGATCCGTGGCAAAGGCCACCGATCCTTATTAGAAGGCCAAAGAGTGCGCTTTAGTGTCACTGAAAGTGACAAAGGTATTCAAGCTGAAGATGTGTCTATTGTCGGCTAGCCACCTAAAATGTGTATTGATTACCAAACGTGTTTTATAAGTCATTTAATTTAATTGAAACTGAAATGAAAAAATTTAATTAGGTTGGGGGTTTGCAAAGTGGACCATGTGCAGCAACTGCCTTATTCCAACGATGCAGGTTTAGGCCAAACTGCAAAAATTGGGCTCATCGTGTTGCAAACTGATCAAACTTTAGAAGATGAGTTTCGGCAGATGTTAGTCATAGATGGTGTGGCCTGCTACCACTCACGCATTGCCAATGCCATGCATGTGACACCACAAACTCTGGTGCAGATGCAAATTGATTTGCCCTTAGCGGCCCGTTTATTACCCCAAGCCTTTGCCTTCGATGCCATTGGCTATGGCTGCACGTCGGGTGCTACCATTATTGGTGAAGCGCAGGTGGCACAATTAATCTTGGCAGAACACCCCTCCGCGAAGGTGAGTAACCCCTTAACAGCCTGCAAAGCAGCTTGTGGAGCTCTAAAACTCAATAATATTGCCTTGCTCACGCCCTACTCTCCCCATGTCACACAGGCCCTAAGCGACAACCTAAATGCCAGTGGCATTAAAGTGTGTCGCACAGGTTATTATGATATCGAAGATGATTTTACAGTGGGCCGTGTTGATGCAAGCAGTATTTTTAATGCCATTGTGGCTTTGGGTGCTCATGCAGAATGTGATGGGGTATTTGTGTCCTGTACCAGTTTGAGAGTGGCAAACATTATTCATAGGGCAGAACAGAAACTGGGGAAGCCGGTGATCTCAAGCAATCAGGCCCTGGCTTGGCATTTACTGCGGCTTTCAGGTGTATCTCACAAGTCAGCTCAGAAACTAAGTCAAAAGACAGGCCCAAAACTAGGTCAATTTGGTACTTTATTTAATCAACCGCTACCCAATTAACTTTTGGGCTCTGGTCAAATCTAATCACTGGCTAACAGATGATTAAGGCCGCAGCAGTTCTGCTGTCCAAGCCGAATGAAAATTATAGCTATCACGGGTAATATCACTACCATCTTTGAAATAACACACAAAGGGTTGATGATCTTTTAGGGCAAGCTCAGCTTTGCCTTTTTTGCTTTTTAAAATTACTTTGATGCCTGTGATATTGGTTTTGCAATTGGCCTGTTTACCGTTGCCACTTACTTGAGATGGGCGCACAAAGCCATAGTACTTGGCGCAAAGTTCGTTTTTGCCTCGCTTAGTTTGGGATACGTCATATCTAGACTCATAAGTATAAGGCCCCGTGCCCTGCTGCCAAGTGGGGGGGTATGCAATGCCTGGGTAGCCTTTTAAAACCCCATCTAATCCTTTTAAAAACAGACTTTCAGTGCAGCTTAAGGCTAACTTCTGGTCTGTGCCATCAGTAGCTAAAGCAGTCAATGGCATGCTCAACGCCATTACCAATGTCATCAGTTTAATCATGCTTTAATGCTTCCATAAAAAGGTGCTGAGGCTGTCTGCAGCGCTAGTGGTGAGCCGCTTGCAATACTTTCACTGGTTGTATCAAGCTTACTTTAGCACTATATGGCTGCTTTTGGGTCTTGTGGGGTGGATGGATTTGATTTTAGATGATTGATTTGTATTGAATACTTAACAGTATCAAAGCCACATAGTAAATTGCTATATGGCCTTTTTTTACTTTTGAATTTCACTTTTTAAAGGTGCTTGTGGCTATCTCCAGCTTCTTGGCGCAGCCAAGACAAGCTTCTTAGAATCGATAACTGATACCTAATTTAACTACTGGGTAAAAGAGCTTTCTATCAAGGTCATTATTTATCGTACTCATCTCAGCCGCTACATCCGATTGTAATGCCCAACATTGGGAACTGCTCAATCCACTGCCACATTCCACACCGAAGTCTACACTACCTGTTCCAACATTAATTAAGCCTGCTTCAAAAGAAAAAGCGACCCCAGATGAAACATTGTTCCGGTTTGACCAACCAAGACCTAGATAAGGTGCCGTTGAATTACTGAAGCCAGCCTTTCCCGTAAACTTGGTCACATTAGCGTAAGCATAAGATGTTCCGTTAAAGTTAAAAGCCGAAATTGACGGGTTACCCCTTAGTTCAAAGTTAATATTTTGACTTATTAAACCTCCAGTTAGATAAAATGCACTTGAGAAGGGATGAATATCAACGAACAGCGATTTTATATCTGGATTAAATGTTATGTCATAACGGTTGTTCTCTAATGTTAATTTTCGATCAACCTTTCCATTAATATTCATTTCACCACGCACTGAAACATAATTATTGAGTGGTGTAGATATTTCTAGATTCGTACCAGTTAGACCTATCGTGACGCCTACGTTAGCCTGTTGCGCGTTTTTAGTCTCATCTGAGAAGGCTGAGTTTGTATATAGCACTGATGCTGCAAGTGCAAAGGGTGTTAGTGCGCGTTTCATGTTGGGCATTCCTTGTTTTGTGCTAGACACTATTTTTATACTAATTGGTATTTTAATTTTTTCAGATAGATATAGCAACTGGCACAATCTTGCCATACTTCATTTTTAGAGGCTGAAGTAGCTAAAGCTGCACCAACCTACGGGCTGATGATTGGTTGGCAAAGGTAGTAAAGGTGGCATAGGTACTGCTATCATTAGCCTGTAGGCTGATTTGCTTGGCAAAGGTCTGGTAAGGGTAGGGCCAAAAGTGGCAAAGGTCAGATACCAGCGACCTGACTATCAATAAATATAATCTTGCGATTGTGGCCCAGTTAAATCCATTCGCAATCTAACCTTAGAGTTATCACATGAAAAAATACCAAATCTATGGCATCGGCGCTGCTCTTGTCGATACCGAAGCTGTAGTGACTAACAATTTTTTAAGCACCCACAAAATCGACAAAGGTTTGATGACCTTGGTAGACGAAGAAAGACAATTTGAGTTATTAAGTGCTTTAAGCTCCCACGCATTTCATATTAAACGAAGTTGCGGTGGTTCTGTATGCAATACCGTTGTTGCAGCAAGCTGCTTTGGCTCTAAAACATTCTATTCTGGTAAAGTGGCAGATGATGAGGATGGGAGGTTCTTTGTTGAGGACTTGCAGGCAACAGGCGTTGATTTTCACAAAGCAGGAGCTGGCTCTGGTACTACAGGTAAGTGCTTAGTTATGGTCACTGATGACGCAGAACGTACTATGAATACTTTCTTAGGGGCGAACCTGGATTTGACTTCCAATGAGGTAGACGAACCTACGCTTATCAATTCAGATTGGTTATACCTAGAAGGCTATCTAGTCACTGATGACACTAGAACTGACGTTGCAGTGAGGGCCATAGAATGTGCCAAAGCAAACCGAGTAAAAACTTCACTTAGCCTCTCCGATCCATTTGTCGTTCAGGTATTTAAAGATAACTTACTTAAGGTTATTGGTAACGGTGTAGATTTACTGTTTTGCAACTCCGACGAAGCAAAAAGTTTTACTAAAACCCATAATACAGAAGCTGCGGCAGAGCAATTGAAAAAGTTCGCCAAAACCTTTGTGATTACCCTTGGTGCTGGTGGCTCATTATCCTATGATGGTGTGGATCTGTTGCAAACACCTGGCGTCACTGCAAATGCAGTCGACACCAACGGCGCAGGCGATATGTATGCTGGTGCTTTTTTGTATGCTATTAATGCAGGTCACAGCTATGCATTGGGGGCTAAGTTTGCTAACGAAGCCGCAGCCCGTGTGGTAAGCCAGTTCGGCCCACGAATAGATTCTTTAGAATATGTGCAAATCAAGCACCTATTTAATATCTAATTAACCACGTTATACGGTATGTTAATGTCATAACACATCTTAAATGACCCCGTTATTGTAGTGGTTCAGTGTTTAGGAAGTTCAGAGGAAAATATTTCTAATTATTCAGTTTTTACTTTTGAGTAAGCCTCTAAAGGTCATCCAGATAAACTAGCTGATCAAATCTCTAATGCAGTTTTTGACGCAATGTGTGCTTTAAATACCAAAGAGCGTGAACTTATGAGGGTGCCTACAGTACCTCTGGCTTAGTTGAGGCTTAGGGTGCTTATGACTTACGAGAGTCTATGCAGCGAAACTTTAAAGCGGTCACAGGCCTAGATGTTGGGCTAGATACAGACATTGTAAAAAGTGATAGTTCATTTGGCATGACAGCTGATGTGGTAATTTCCTCCTCTCGGCCAGCCGATGCTAATGTTTACTCATCTAGTGAAGCTGGTTTTCTTTCTCTTGTAAAGGTATTGCCCAATTATTTATAAGAGAGCTTGTTTATACTCTTCACTATTTTTCAGTTCACTAATAATCACCTCACGGAGAGTGCCACCTTGAAGTCGCAATCCATAGTGAAAGCGACCGTGTTCGTCTAGTGGGCGGTTCAACATACGCTGGTATATAGCATTCAGGAATTCACTGTCAGATTCTAGTTCCAGCAATTCCTTGTAACCAATATTCTCAGATTGAATTCTTTTGTATTCGGGGCTAGTACGAACCATGTTTACTATGGCTTCTCTCGGTATGCCTTGTTGAAGAAGATCGGTCATGGAGGCCAATCCATCGCCATCAATGCTGCGCTGTAAATACTTGATGTAGACTGCATCTAAAAAATCAGCATTGTTTTTTAAGCTATAAAGGTCATCCGGGTATCTATGCTCAACTTTTTTTGCATGGACAATAAATAACCAGCCCTCCACAAGTTCTATACTTTCAATCTTAAAGCCTGTCTCTTTCATCAAGTCGGATAGAATTGCCTTCGTAAACGAGTAGTGATGAAAGTCTCCAGGGTAATGCTGAGTTCCAAATATATTTTGGAGTAATGTATAATGAAATTCGACATTGTCTTTGCCTTTCGATAGAAGTAGTTCCACGGCATCCACAATACTTGGAACCTGTATTTCTAAATGCCCTGACACTTTAAGTACTCGATTCCACTCTTTAAGAGTATTCTTAATTTTATGGCGATTTAAGTGCTCAAGAATATCATTGGCTAATATGTATTCATATGTGGAGGCGTTAAGCATATGTAGATCTGAAACGTCGGCTACAATATCAGGATTATGGACCGAATTGAGATCTACATTTATATAGCCATCCCGTTTGTCATAGCCACATCCCAAATTGAGGTGCGTTAATGAGGAGCTGAAAGGCTTATGTTGCACATCTTTATTATTAGTATCAAATAGAGAAGATACTTTGTTTAGAATATTAACCATGAAATGTCCTGCCTTAATAACAGTGGCGTGTTAACGTGAGCGTCGTATGTCTAGATAAATGATGTTCTCAAGAAACGTACTTCAACAAGCATATTTTTTTTGAGTGCCGTTAGCTTCTGCTGTATTTATAACAGTGCCGCACCAACTTCATTTTACGCCTAAATACAGCTGGAAGATATCCTTAAAGTAATCGTCAATGTCGTGGTTTATGCCTTAGATGTTCACAAGAAGTGGGCTTAGTTTCTCTTGAGGAAGGTAAGAAATACAAAAATGAACCATCTAAGACAAGGCTCTTTCTAACGGATGAATTGGTTATACAGATATGGGAGTATTTTCTCGATATTGAACAAGAGATTAAACCGCCCTACATAACTATTAAAGACCCAGCTAAAGGTTGGCACCGTATTATTAATCGACTGGTCAAAGATCATCCTGAAAGACAAGGCATGACCACTATTAATGAGTTTCTTAAGAATCATACATGGGCTTGTAAAGGGCCTGTGCAGCTTAAGTACAACACTAGTGCACTTGAGGGAGGTCGGCTTTATACGCCATATCAAGCGTTACCAGATCGTACCTCGAGAGTGCGTATAAACACCTTAATAGATGATGAACCAATATGTGAAGTAGACTTTAATGCTAACCACTTACGTCTTAATCTTGCCGTACTCCATAAGCAAGACGCAGGAGATACGCCATACGAAGACATAGGTGAGTTATGTAAAGTTGATGATCGTAACAGAATCAAACAATTCATTACTGTAGCTATGGGAGCCAGTGAAGAGTCTGAGGCATTTAATGCCCTTAAAATAGACGGCTTTAATGTAAAATTATTTGACACAATCAAGCAAGGCACCCTAAAGCGCTACCCTAAGATTAACTTGTTTGAAGGATGGGGTCTTAGTGCACAAAACCTTGAGGGTGCAATACTTAGAAAGGTCATGCTTGAGGGTATTGAGCAAGGCATAGTATCTCTACCAGTGCATGACGCTATTGCTGTTAAGCAAGGTGACGCAGAGTGGGCTAAAGAAGCTATGAGTCGTTTGTGGAGTGAGGAGACTTTGGGTTGCAAAACACTGCTTAAGGTTGATTATCCTGACTAAATCAAAGGGTTCATTGTTGGGCTAAATATGGTTATGTTTTATGTGAACTCAAAAGTGCCATGGATAAATTGGGATTCAGTATTAGAAACTGGAGTAAAATATGCCTGCTAGGCTTACAATCGAGGATATGTGCAAGCTTGCCACGGTGAGAGGTGGAAAATGCCTTTCCTTAGAGTACATCGGTAGCAAGACAAAGTTACAGTGGCAATGCGCGAAGGGACATACTTGGCAGGCAACACCTTCAAGTGTAAAAACTAAAACTTGGTGCCCTGATTGCGCAGGGGTGGTTCGGTTAACAATTGATCAGATGCGAAAAACTGCCAAAGTTCGAGATGGCGAATGTTTATCTCAAAAATATCTCGGTGCGCTTGTTAAGTTAGAGTGGCTTTGTTCTGCAGGACACAAGTGGTGGGCAACACCAAGCTCAGTAAAAAATGGAACTTGGTGTCTTATTTGTTCTGGAAAGGCCCCACTTACTATTGAAGAACTGCAAGTTATTGCTAAAGATAGAGGTGGGGAATGCCTATCCCCTAAAATTGTAAACGCAAGGACAAACTTGAAATGGAGATGTGCTGAAGGACATACTTGGCTTGCAACACCAAGCTCAGTAAAAAATGGAACTTGGTGTCTTATTTGTTCTGGAAAGGCCCCACTTACCATTGAAGAACTGCAAGTTATTGCTCAAAAAAGAGGTGGGGAATGCCTATCCCCTAAAATTGTAAACGCAAGGACAAACTTGAAATGGAGATGTGCTGAAGGACATACTTGGCTTGCAACACCAAGCTCAGTAAAAAATGGAACTTGGTGTCTTATTTGTTCTGGAAAGGCGCCGTTTACCATTGAAGAACTGCAAGTTATTGCTCAAAAAAGAGGTGGGGAATGCCTCTCAAAAAAATATAGTTACAATAAAAACCTCCAATGGAAATGTACTGAAGGACATACTTGGCTGGCAACAGCAAAATCTGTAAGGTCTGGAAGATGGTGTAAAATTTGCCAAAACAAACTGGGCGGTGAGAAACAACGGTTGAAGCGAGACGAATTCTTATCAAGAGCTTTAGCTACTCACGAGAGCCTATATGAATATGATTTAACAACCTTCAAGGGTAGGCTCAAACAAATAGACATAATGTGCAAGGTGCACGGAAAGTTCAGTCAGAAAGCTCAAGATCATCTATCCGGTAATGGCTGCCCATTTTGCTTTACAAAGGGAGAAGGAGAGCTAAAGAAAATTATCGAAGGTCTTGGTTTAGTATTTGAAACGCAAAAGAGAATAAAAAAACGGCGTTATGACTTTTACTTATGCGACCATCATCTTTTAATTGAGCGCGACGGTGAGCAACATTACCGAGAGGCGTGGGAAGGTTCAGAGGGTTTACTAAAACAAAAGGAGATCGACGCCGAAAAAACTAAGCTCGCCTTAGACCACGGTTATAAAATTGCAAGAATTCCTTATTGGGTAAAAAACAAAGATGAAATTCTTATTGAGTTGGATAATATCTTTGCTGGAAATCCAACCTTCCCACTTATTCCAGATATTGAGCAATCAAAGGTAAAACCAAAACCTAACGGATGTTGACCAATACAACGACGGGTTAAAAATAGTTCTCGTGCGCGACATTTTTGTAATAGGATTTGACGTTAGGCTAGATACAGACATTGTAAAAAGTGATAGTTCATTTGGCATGACAGCTGATGGATTAATTATACGCTTAAAATCTTACTTAAAACCACAATAACCATACACTTAAAAGCACCCTCAAAAGCGCCTCTGCAAGCCCCAAAAAGGCTCTCTAAGCAGCACTAGCATACCAACATAAGCATGGGCATTATGACTTTAGATTAGGCTATAAGTATGGCTAAAGGCTCTTGTGTTAGCAGTTGTTAAAAGCCAGTGGCTATAGGTTTGAGGTTATAAAATAAGAAATCTTCCTATATCAATGAAAGTCTAATGTTAGTAGTATCCAGAGTAAGCAGAAGAATATTTGAGGGCGTAGAAATGAATATTAAAAAGGTTATTAATCAGTGCCTAGTAGTATTATCTATGGTCTTTTTAATAGCTTCCCTGTCAGGCTGCTCAACTACATCTAGTGGCTTTGGCTTAGGAATGGTTGGGAGTGACGCTTGGTTCAAACGAACTTCTCAGGCTGAACAAATAGCCTATTTTAAATCTAAATCGTTACAGGAATTGAAAAGTGGATGGTCTAAAAGTTATATCCATCCCACTACAAGAAGTGCAATATCAATGGAATTAGAAAGGCGTGGGCTTGATGGTCAAATGTTTTATGACCCAGCAGCAGATTATAAGCGACAAGCTGAAGCGCAGGAATTAGGTCAAGCTTTCTCACAGGCTTTACAAGAAGTAAATCGTGTAAACCAAGCTGGGCCAGGGGCTGGGACTACTAATGGCTCAGGGCCAAAGAACGTAACTTATCAAACAATTGGCAACAACACCTATGGCTCAGATGGAACTAGCTATCAGACAATTGGCAACACTATCTATGGCTCAGATGGAACAATGTGCCAGAAAATTGGAAACATGACTTACTGTAATTAATACCAGTTCTGAAGCGCTTCTATAAAATGAAACCAATAAAAACACTCATAACCATACTCTTCATATCACTTCTGTCGTCACCTAGTTGGAGTGTGACTATACGTGATTTAGTAAAGCGAGATGATCTCTATTACGAGAAGTTCACTGATGTTCCATATACTGGGAAGGTGACTGTGGATGAGCAAGTGAAACACATGGATGTGGAGGGGGTATTCAAGAATGGTAAGGCAGAAGGTGCTTGGATTGAATACTGGTTAGGTCAGTTATGGAGAAAAGGTAACTTTAAGAATGGTAAGGAAGATGGTGCTTGGGTTTATTACCATGATGATGGTCAGTTAAGTTCCAAAGGTAACTACAAGAACGGGAAGAGAGAAGGCGCTTGGATTGGTTACCATAATAATGGGCAATTAAATTACAAAGGTAACTACAAGAATGGCAAGAAAGGCGGTGCTTGGGTTGGTTACAATGAAAACGGAACTGTAGATAAAAGTCTCACAGGAACCTTCAAAAACGGTAAGAAGATCAGTGATTGACTGCTTAGTAAGTTGATCAAAGGTTAACGCAAGTCCGAGTTATAACACCTCATAAAGCTTCACACCTATACATCTAGCCTTACTTGAGGAAACTTGAGTCGGGCTATTTTTTTGAGTTGAGTTTGAGTTGATCGTCACTGTTCACATCAAATATGCTGTTAATTAAATCATTAATGGTCTGTATGTCGTTTTTTACTCTTGGGTTAATACGAATCAAGGTAAATCAATTCTTCAAACAGCAGTACATTTTTTATGGAAAAAAAATTTAGCCACGTGTTATTGTTTTTGAATGAGCAAAAATACTATATCAGTGACAATTAAAGGGGTGAAATACGCTTCGGTAACTGCTGCAGCGAAAAGTCTTGAAATCAATAAGACAAGTCTTTTAAAAGCTGTCAAAAAAACTCCCAATGGGGTGAAGCTTAACAAAGCGGTTGAAGCTCTCATAGCTAACCAACGTGGCTCTCACAAAACGCAGGTGAATATAAATGAAACCGCCTATGATTCATTCAAAGAAGCAGGAAAAGAATTTGGTGTAGCTGGAGGCACAATAGCGTATTGGTGTAAGCAACAAGGAACAACAAATTTAACTATTGATGTTGGGAAATTTGAGTTTTCTAAGTTAGAAAAAGGCTCAATTGAACATATGCGAGCATTAGCTCACAAGTCAGGATTTCATAATTTAGCAGATTGGCTTGAAAAAGGTAGAAATGACTCTGATCTCAGCAGATTCATGGTTTGGCTACAGCGAAATTGGGACAGCGATTTATTAGCTTTTCTCAAGCAGGAGTTTCCTGATGAGACCATCGAATGGTGGCGTATGTCTCAGACTCCGACTGGCACATGGAAAAAACATAAAAGACTAAAGGAATACATGCAATGGCTTTTTACACAGTTAAAATTCAAAAAAATTACAGATTGGTACTCTATTCGAGCAAAAGATTTTAATGATAATTATGGAGGCTCAGTGCAAGCGTACTATCCATCAATACTTGATCGTATTGAAATCTGTTATCCAGATACAGAATGGCTGCCTTGGCTTTTCGAGGTTGCACCAAACGGTTGTTGGAAAAACCGAGGAAACCATAGAAAATTCTTAGATTATGTTGCTGAGAAAGAGAATTGGACTCAGCCAGAAGATTGGTACAAGGTTAGGAGAGCCACATTCACTAGGCACAAAGGAGCTAGCCTACTAAGGTTTTATGATTCTATCTTTCATTGTATCGAAACTAACTATCCAGACTATGATCTGAAATTTTGGTTAATGAAAAGTAGTCGAGGGAATTGGGAAGAAAAAGCAAATAAAAGAAAATATTTAGAGTGGCTTGGAGAAAAATTATGTTTTACAAACCTCGATGATTGGTATGGAGTTATTGAGGAGGATTTTTCAAATAATCATGGATCGACTTTGCTTTCTAAAGTTCATTCTGGCGGGGCGGCTAAGTGTGTAATGGCAGTTTTCGAAGAACATGATTGGCAGCCGATTAATTTTCGAGGGGCAAACCAATGGAAAACACAGCTGCGGCTCTATAATATCGCTCGATGTGCGCTATCTAGCATGGAAGTGGAAAGAGAGTATCCAGTCGATGCACTATCAATGCATCCCACGCATACAAGACAAAGGCTGGATGTGTTTATCTCAAATCAAGATAATTCAAACTGTCTTGCTATCGAATATCATGGTCGCCAGCACTACGAGTGGATCAAACATTTTCATAAAACTGAAAAGGAATTTCAGGATGCTCAAAGGCGCGACCAGATAAAAAAGAGGCTTTTAAAGGAGGCAAACGTTAGCCTAGTTGAAATAAAATATTCGTCTTGGAAAGGTGATGTTGGCTATATACTAGATATTATTAATAAATATTTCGAGTTATCAGTCAAAGAATCTGACATACGAAAAGAGGCAAAAGAGACTGGTTTATTTGAGTCAATATTTTTGGATAATGATACTAAAAGTGTGAGTAAAACATCATCCCTGCCAAGGCCAGAGCCTGTAACAATCTCAAAAATTCTTGAGGTGGCTGATGTGTGGTACGAAAGATATGAATCTTGGCCAAAGAAAAGCTCAGGCCTTATATCGAGCCAAGAAAACCTAACTTGGAATACGATTAACAATCAACTCAAGAGAACAGAAATAGGGAGTCTCGTTAATTTACTGTTCTTAGAGCGAGATGTTCGCCACCATCTTAAAAGAAACAAGCTGACGATATATCAAATTATTGAATGGGCGAAAGACCATTTTGAAAAAACTAACGAGTGGCCAACATATAAGTCGGGTAAGGTTTTAGCCGAGCCCTCAGAAAAATGGTCTTCCATCCGAAGTAACCTCGTACATGGAGGAAGAGGGCTTCCAAAGGGGCTGTCGATTGAAAAAGTGCTTTTTGATGAATTGGGAGTCATTGGGGTGAGGTCTGGAAAACAGCTTACAGAGCAACGAGTACACAGCCTCGCCTTAATGCATTATGAAAAAATAGGATCATATCCAACAGAGAGTAGTGATTGGATATTAGAAGGAAAAGATAGCTGGCCAGCTATCTCGTTTGCACTTAATTATGGGTTTCGGGGCTTACCTGGAGGTTCTTCGCTAGCAAAGCTGCTTCAAGCGCACAACTTAAAAGCTAATCTTGGCGAAAGAGAATATCCCTCCAAGGATGAAATAGTTGATGTTGCGAAAATATATCAAACGCAGGATAAAGATAATAAATTGCCAACAAGGGAATCGGGCCTCTTTCCTAACCCAAACTATCTCGACTTAACTTGGGGAGGTATTAACTCAGCTTTAGTCAAAGGTTTGATTGAGGATACCAAGGCCAAAACACTAACAGATTTATGGGTACAGGAATTTGGGTCTCGCAACGTCAATAATTTAGAAAACCTTACAGAAGAGCAAATACTAAGGTGGTGTGATAAATATCAAGAAGACCACCCAAATAAAAAATTTCCCTCGAATCAGTCAGTACCGATAGTAACAATGGGAACAGAAACCTTTATGAGTATCGACACAGCTATTAGGGAGAATCGGCGAGGACTTACGGGCCTTGTAAGTTTGGCTCACTTATTATTTAAAAAGCGAGGGAAACGAACAAACAAAAATTTGCCTAAAATTAAAATCAAGCAAATAAAAGATTGGATGATCGCTTGGCATAATCACTATCAAAAATGGCCAACTGCTACCGACGGTGAAATTCCAAATTCTAGTGGTGAAAAATGGTCGAATATAAATGCTACCTTGCACCGAGGTGGGCGAGGTTGCCCCAAAACATCATTAGCAGAATTAAAGGCAGAGCTGGAAGGTGGACAATAAATGCAGCCGTTAGTGTGCAATAAGTTGATCAAAGGTTAACGCAAGGTCGAGTGTAAAAAGCAAAACCGCTCTATTGTGTGTCTCTCAGGCAGCCACAGTTAACAGCAGCAACCACAGTCCTCCCGCCCCATGTAAATCATTGCTTTATGTTATGACATTAGATCAGTCGTCTTTAGTGTCTTGTTGCTGTTTTAGCTGGTCAATCTGTAGTTGCAAACCTTTGAGTTTAGCGTCTAAGCCACGTTTGTAAAAGATGAAGATAACTAAACCACCTAAGGCTCCACCAATTGAAAAACTCTCTGATAAATATTCAATCATCTACTTCTCACTTTTTTTTAATTTTCAAAATCGCTTCTAGTAAATCTAAGCGGGTACTCCAGTTATTATATAGAAACTCCAGCCTCCCCCCCCCATCCATCGGCTGACAAATAGAAATTAGGTCTGGAAAGTTCAATGAAAGGTTCAATGAAATGATAATTTAGACATAGAAAAGCCCCATGTACTATACGTATCATGAGGCTTTCAATGTGCGCTGGTACCAGTGGGCGGACTCGAACCGCCACGCATTTCTGCAACGGATTTTGAATCCGTCGTGTATACCAATTTCACCACACTGGCACATTGAGGGGCGAATTATACAGAGTTAAGTAAAACCGTCAATGGCTTTGTCGGGGCTTTTGTCACATTAGCGGTCTATGTTTCACTTGCTCTGCGCCATAGTCGCCCATCAATGGCAGATAGGCCTAAAGCAATCATTGCCATACCGATGATGTGGGGTGTTTGTAGGCTTTCCTCAAGAAATAACCAACCCAATAAAATGGCAGAAACAGGCACTAACAGGGTGACGAGTAAAATGTTTGTGGCCCCAGCGCTAGCCAATAGCTTGAAATACAAAATGTACGCGGCAGCGGTGGAAAACACTGCCAAACTAATGATGGCTGCCCAGACTTGGGTCGGCACATTGGCATAGTGGTCATTACCATCCACCCATAAAGCGATGGGCAACAGGAGCAAAGTGGACCCCGTGACTTGTCCTGCTGCCACTAAAATAGGGTTAAGGCCTGTGGCTTTGAAACGGCGACCGTAAACACTAGCGCAAGCGTAGGACAGGGCGGCTGCTAAAATGGCAAGTTGGGCTAGCAGGCTGCTAGTGGCGATGCTCGATAAGTCCATCATCACAATAACGCCAGCAAAACCAACGACCACACCCGTGATTTTAAGTGGTGTGGCTGACTCATCGCGCAATAGTATGCCCGCCACAATGACACCAAATAAAGGCGCGGTTGCATTGAGAATTGCTGCTAAGCCTGAGCTAATCTGGCTTTGGCCCCAGACAATTAGGCTGAAAGGCAAGACGTTATTTAATAGTCCCATGGTTAAGAATGCAATCCAAATGGGGGGGCTATTGGGTATTGGCAGCTTCAACGCCAGAACCACCAGCCATAATGTGATCGCAGCAAGGCCCACTCGAAGAGTGACTATTGTTAAAGGTGGCAAGGATTCAAGGGCTATTTCAGCAAAAAAGAAGGACCCACCCCAAAGTACTGATAAGGTCACAAGCATAGCCCACTCACGGCGATTCATAATGGTGTTGACAGCAGCTAGCATGGAGGTTCTCGTTATTATTTAATGGTTGCCGACTATTTTAAGGCAAGGTTATTGAATTAATCGTCGCGTTAAAAACATCTTAAAAATAACTTAAAAATAGCTTTGAAATATAAATAACGCTTGAGTCTCGCCTTGGGCATGCAGCTGGGAGACAGGCGTCATACTAAATCCATATAGTCCTGTGACTTGGCCCAAAGTTTAGGTATCATAGCACCCCTGACTTTACACCCTTTTTTTCTACGTGTTGACACTTATTTTAGCCCCATGCAAGTTTCTGACTTTAGTTTTCATCTGCCCAAAGAGCTCATTGCTCGTTACCCCGCACCTGAGCGCACGGCGAGCCGACTCATGCACTTAAATGGTGAATCTGGAACTGTATCCCACGGTGTTTTTACTGACTTGTTGGAGTTTATACAAGCGGGTGATTTGTTAGTACTTAATAATACCAAGGTCATCCCGGCGCGATTATTTGGTGCCAAGCAATCGGGTGGGAAAATTGAAGTATTAGTAGAGAGATTGCTGGGGCCACATAATTTCCTAGCTCATGTAAGATCAAGCAAAGCCCCCAAACCTGGGGCGCGATTATTGTTAGAAGGTGAGGTCTGGGCTACGATGGTGGTCCGTCATGAGAGCTTGTTTGAACTGGTTTTAGATGAAGGTGATGACGCGTTAAGTGTGCTGCAGCGCCTTGGGCATATGCCATTACCCCCCTATATTGATCGCCCTGATGACACCGCAGACCGAGACCGATATCAAACGGTCTATGGCGAGCACCATGGCGCTGTGGCAGCACCTACGGCGGGCTTACACTTTGATCAGCCACTATTAGATGCCATAGCGGCAAAGGGAGCGACCTGTGCTTTTGTGACTTTGCACGTGGGAGCGGGTACGTTTCAGCCAGTTAAGGTTGAGCGCATTGAAGACCATCACATGCATGGTGAGCTAGTGGAAGTGAGTGCCCAGGTGTGTGCAGCGGTGCAACAAACTCGGAGTCAAGGTGGTCGAGTGATTGCGGTGGGCACCACCTGTGTGAGGGCGTTAGAGAGTGCCAGTGCTGAAGGTGAAATTATGCCGTTCAAAAGTGAGACTCATATTTTCATTTACCCAGGCTACCGCTTTAAGAGTGTTGATGCCTTGGTGACTAATTTCCATCTATCTGAATCGACCTTGCTGATGTTGGTGAGTGCATTTGCTGGCCGAGATCAAGTGATGCATGCTTATGCCCAAGCCATTGAGCAAGGTTATCGTTTTTTTAGTTATGGTGACGCCATGTTGGTGACGCCCCAGTCTTCTGCTTTGGAGTGCCCATGAGTCGCAGTTGTTTTATGAAATTTGAACGCCTGACTCAAAGTGGTGAAGCCCGTCGTGGTCGCTTAACTTTCCCGCGGGGCTCAGTAGAAACCCCATGTTTCATGCCGGTGGGTACTTATGGCACAGTCAAGGGAATGTTGCCCAGAGATATTGAAGCCACGGGTGCAGAAATCATATTGGGTAATACCTTTCACCTAATGTTGCGGCCGGGTACTGAGGTGGTGAAGCTGCATGGTGATTTGCATAACTTTACCCAGTGGCAAAAACCCATTCTCACGGATTCGGGTGGCTTTCAAGTATTTAGTCTGGGTGCTAAAATTAACGAAGAAGGGGTTAAGTTTCAGTCTCCTGTTAATGGTGATACGGTATTTATGACACCCGAATCATCGATGCAGGTACAGCGAGACTTAGGCTCAGATGTAGTGATGATTTTTGATGAGTGCACACCCTATCCTGCGACAGAGGATGAGGCTGCTGTGTCAATGCGTCGCTCTATGCGCTGGGCTAAGCGCAGCAAGGATGCCCATGGCGAGAGTCCATCGGCTTTGTTTGGTATCGTTCAAGGCGGTATGTATGAACATTTGCGAGACGAGTCTCTTGCAGGCTTAGCTGAAATTGGTTTTGATGGTTTTGCCATTGGTGGTTTATCAGTCGGTGAGCCGAAAGACGATATGTTGAGGGTGTTGGCTCACACGGCACCTAAACTACCTGCTGACAAACCACGTTATCTGATGGGGGTTGGTAAACCAGAAGATTTAGTGGAAGGTGTGCGGCGCGGTGTGGATATGTTTGACTGTGTGATGCCCACTCGAAATGCCCGGAATGGACACTTATTCATTACTGATGGGGTGGTAAAAATCCGCAATGCGGTGCACAAAACGGACCTTAGCCCCCTTGATAAAGATTGCGATTGTTATACGTGCAGCCATTTTTCTCGGGCTTATTTGTATCATTTAGATAAGTGTCGAGAAATGTTAGGTGCGCAACTTAATACCATTCACAACTTGCATTACTATCAGCGGCTTATGGCAGGATTGCGTACAGCACTGGAAGCAGGTACATTGGACGACTTTGTCGATGATTTTTACCAACGGCGTGGTTTGTCTACGCCCGTTTTAGCGGGTTTTACAAAATAAATAATTTAATTTTTAGTTAATAATGTTGGAGATAATATGAGTTTTTTTATTGAATCAGCCGTAGCCGAAGGTGGCGCAGCCTCAGGTGGTGATCCAGGTTCTTTAGTCATTATGATGGTGATTTTTGCGGCCGTTTTCTATTTTATGATTTGGCGTCCTCAATCAAAGCGCACCAAAGAGCATAAGAACCTAATGAGTGGCTTGTCCAAGGGTGATGAAGTGGTCACTAATGGCGGTATGATTGGAAAAGTGGCTAAAGTGAGTGATGATTTTGTGACTATTACCTTGGCAGAAGGTATCGACTCCCATTTTCAAAAAGCGGCTGTGGCCTCTGTGTTGCCCAAAGGCACCATTAAGTCGATCTAAATTTGCCGTGTTAAAGCCTTAATTGGACGGCACATTTGTAGCCGGCAATGGGGCTTTTTTTATGACTCGTTTTTCAAGGAAAGCCTGTGTTAAATCATTATCCCTTATGGAAAAACCTACTCATTGTTGTGGGTTTGGCCCTTGGTGGGCTGTATGCACTGCCAAACTTATACCCAGATGACCTGGCTATACAAATCTCTGGAGCAAGAAGTGCTACGGTCATTGATGACCGTGTGCTTGATGAGGTAGTTTACGCTTTAGGCGAAGCTGATCTGAGCACCACAGGGGTGGCGTTAACTGATAAAAACGTACTCGTGCGTGTGACTGATTCTGAATCACAATTGCGTGCTAAAGCGGCTTTGAGTGATGCCTTGGGTGATCAATATGTGACCGCACTCAACTTAGCTCCTACCACACCTGATTGGTTAACTAACCTGGGCGCTGGTCCAATGAAGCTTGGCCTAGATTTACGCGGTGGCGTTCACTTCTTGCTTGAAGTCGATATGGTGCAAGCGGTGTCTCAACGCTTAGACGTGTATGTCAGTGAAATTAAAACGGCCCTGCGAGCTGAAAAACTGCGCTATCGTGCGGTATCTCGTGAAGCTGATGGTAGTTTACGAATTAAATTTATGGACACCGAGGTTCGTGACCAAGCACGCTCTGAACTTAAGTCAAATTACAGTGAATTTCTAATGAGTGCTGAAGATGCAGAGGCTGATGGCGCCTACTACCTGCTGGTTAGCTTGAATGAATCTACTGTGCGTGAAATTGAGAACTATGCGGTTAATCAGAACTTAACCACCTTGCGCAATCGGGTTAACGAACTGGGTGTGGCAGAGCCATTAGTGCAACGCCAAGGCCGTAACCGTATTGTGGTGCAGTTGCCTGGTGTGCAAGATACGGCCGCTGCAAAGCGCGTACTAGGCGCCACAGCTAACCTAGAATTTCGCTTAGAAGCCAAGCCAGGCGCGGCTCGAGTAGCCATTGAGGAATTTACCTTTAGGTCTAATCCTGAGCGCAAAGCAAACTTAGAAAAAGACCTAATTATTAGTGGCACCAGTGTTTCCAATGCGCAGTCTAACTTTGACGAAACAGGCTCACCCCAAGTGAATATCGACCTTGATGCTCAAGGTGGTAAGTTAATGAATCGCATCACGCGCAATGCGGTGAAACGGCGCATGGCGGTGGTATTTGTAGAGCACAAGTCACGCATCAAATTGGTCAAAAAAGAAGGCCAGCTAGTTGAACAGCGTCAATCTTATGTAGAAAAAAGTATTATTTCCTTAGCCACTATTCAAACAGCCTTGGGTAATAGTTTTCGAATAACCGGCCTTGATGGAGCGGGTGAAGCCTCAGAGCTAGCGTTATTGTTACGGGCGGGCTCTCTTGCTGCACCCATGTATTTCGTTGAAGAACGCACAGTAGGTCCTAGCTTAGGGCAGGAAAATATTGACCTTGGATTAACTTCGGTTCAAATTGGTCTGGCCTTAGTGGTTGTGTTTATGATGGCCTTTTATGGTGTTTTTGGTGTGATAGCTAACGTAGCTCTAGCCTTTAACCTGCTATTGGTTGCGGCCGTGATGTCATTATTGGGCTTCACCTTGTCTCTGCCCGGAATTGCGGGTGTGGTGCTCACCGTGGGCATGGCGGTGGACGCCAACGTGCTCATTTTTTCTCGGATTAAGGAAGAGCTAAAAGCGGGCATGGCGCCCCAGTCGGCTATTAATGCAGGTTATGAAAGGGCGTTCAGTACTATTTTTGATGCCAATATCACCACCCTTTTGGTGGCCGTTATTTTGTACGCTGTGGGCACAGGCCCGATTAAGGGCTTTGCAGTGACCTTGTCTATTGGCATTGTAACCTCTATGTTTACCGCCATTATGGTGAGCCGGGCCATGGTCAATGGGGTCTATGGTGGGCGAAAAATTACAGACATTAAAATATGGCCTTTATTTATGGGAGCAGGCAAATGAGTGACATAAAGATTATTAACTTTATGTCCCTGCGAAAAATTGCAGGGGCTTTGTCTATGGCCTTAGTGCTTGGCGCTTTGGCCTCTTTAGCCATCAATCAGCTCCAGTTTGGTTTAGATTTTACCGGGGGTACCTTAATTGAAGTAGGCTACGAACAAGCGCCTAATTTAGTTAATGTGCGTGTGCAATTACAGGACGCTGGTTTTGATGACGCCGTAGTGCAAAACTTTGGTTCCGAAAAAGATGTGCTGGTGCGTTTAGGTCAAACCTTTAACGACAAAGTAGGCCAACAAGTGCTGTCGGCTTTGCAATCATCTGCGGCTTCACCAGTTGAGTTGCGTCGTTCGGAATATGTAGGTGCACAAGTGGGCGAGGAGCTCACCGAGCAAGGCGGTTTAGGTATGTTGCTGGCGCTCGGCATCGTGATGATCTACGTCGCTTTGCGCTTTCAAATTAAGTTTTCAGTGGGTGCGGTGGTTGCCTTAATTCACGACGTGCTCATCGTGCTAGGCATTTTCTCGATCTTTAAGCTCGACTTTGACCTGACTGTCTTGGCGGCAATTTTGGCAGTGATTGGTTACTCCCTCAACGATACTATTGTGGTATCCGATAGAATTCGAGAAAACTTCCGTAAAATGCGCAAGGGCACGACCATTGAAGTCATTAATGAGTCCCTGACCCAAACATTGGGTCGCACCTTGGTTACCTCTATCACGACTCTTTTAGTGTTACTGGCGCTATTAATCTTTGGTGGTGAATTAATTCACGGCTTTGCTTTGGCATTAATGATTGGCGTTTTGGTAGGCACCTATTCTTCTATCTATGTAGCAGTCAACGTGCTGTTGTTGCTGGGTATTACCAAAGAAGATCTAATTGTACCACCCAAAGAAGAAGTCATTGAGGGCGAAGGGTTTGAAGAGGGTGAAGGCTTTGAGCAGGATTTAGAAGCAGACCTAGATCGTCCTTAAAGTAGGGTTTTAATGGCCCTTATGCTTCTTTAAAAGACATGGCAGAGAAACTGCCATGTCTTTTATCATGCATGACTTATGACTTTTGACTTATCACTCGGACCTTAGCATTAAGCGCTATGTAAGGCTTTGAGCATAAGCTTGAGCAGTTTGGTATTCGCACACACTAACTCCCCATTATTCATGGCAGAGCCACCTGCAAAGTCTGCAGCGAGGGCGCCAGATTCTAATACCAACAATAAACCCGCGTCTGCTGTGTCATCAATATTGCTGTGCCACAGAGTATCAATGCGACCAGCAGCCACATAAGCTAATGCCATATTGTTACTGAGTTGGGTGTAGTTAGTGGCGCCTTGACTAAACAAATAACGACTTATGGTTTGGCCACGATCAAAATCTGTCAAGTCTTCACGGTTTTGGTTGCCACCACCGAACACTTGGGCGCCGTCTAGGGTGGCACGCTTGCTGGCGCGAATACGCCGGCCATTGAGTTGCGCGCCGCGGCCTCTGCTAGCGCAGAACTCTTCACCGCTAGTGGGGCAGATAATAATTGAGTGAGTTAACTTGCCTTCCTCATAGCAGGCCATAGTCAAGGTGAACATGGGGAGGCTATGGGCATATTGATCAAGGCCGTCAATGGCGCTAATGCGCCAAACTTTCGTGGGTGTTTCTGTGGGAGCATTCATCTCACCAGCCACAGAGCCAATCACGGCTTGCTCTGGGTGCGCTTTATGTATTTCATAGGCTATCGTGCGCTCAGCACCTTCAAATTGCTTGCGCAAATGAGCATCAAGTTCCTGGCCTTCTTCATGAATAAGATCCAGCCGTTCCATGGATCTGACGAGTTGTTCACTAGCAATACGCGCGGCACGCAGGCCAATGTTAATTAGCGGAAGCATGAATGAAATACCTTAAAGTTTATAAAGAACAGGACGCAATCGCGTCGACGGCGCGCAGTATAGCAAAAAAGGACTAAAAAAACCCAGCTGTGGCTGGAGAATCGCTCTCAAAACACGACAAAATGGCGGAATATCGCTATTATCCTGTCTTCAATATTTAATCACTTTTTAGGTTAGCTGCTTTCATGCAAAATTTAATGGCCAATGCGCGCATTGTCTTAGTAAATACCTCACATCCTGGCAATATTGGTGGGGTGGCTCGAGCGATGAAAAACATGGGTATTCACAACTTGGTATTGGTGGATCCACAAGAGTTTCCAAGTGGTAAAGCGGATGCCCGCTCAGCGGGTGCAAAGGATGTTTTGGCTAACGCGCGAGTGGTCAACACCTTAGCGCAAGCCATCGAAGGGTGTGGCTTAGTTGTGGGCACTAGCGCGCGCAGTCGCAATATTCCATGGCCTTTATTAGACCCAAGACAAACGGCAGCACAAGCCCTGTCTGAACTGCCAAAACATGAGGTTGCTTTTGTGTTTGGGCGTGAAGACCGAGGCCTCACTAATGATGAATTACAGTTGTGTAATTGTCATGTCAATATCCCTTCCCACGAAGACTTTAGCTCTCTCAACCTAGCTGCTGCGGTCCAAGTGATCACCTATGAATTGCGCATGGCGCTGTTGGCGGTAAATAAAGGAGAAGGGCCCACACCCATTTGGGGCACTGAGTGGGATGAAGAGTTGGCAACCAATGACCAAATGGAAAAGCTATTTGAGCACATGCAAGAAACGTTAGTGGAGGTCGAGTTCTTGGACCCAGAAAACCCGCGTCAGTTAATGGCGCGCCTGCGACGATTGTATGTGCGGGTGCGCATGGATCGTATCGAGCATAATATCATGCGAGGTATTTTGACGGCGATTCAGCGCACGTTGAAAAAACCACGTTAGTCACCATATAAACCCCATAACCCAGACAACCTGTCTAAATGGCATCTTAGATGCTTAGACAAAGTGTGAGTTCTAGCCCTTTTAATGAGGATTTTGGTCATGTTTAGACATCTAAAAGAGGATATCGCTTCAGTTTTCCACCGTGACCCTGCGGCTCGAAACTTTGTTGAGGTTTTGACCTGTTATCCTGGCCTTCACGCCCTACTTATGCATCGGATTGCTCATAGTTTTTGGACCTTGGGCCTCAAGTGGCTAGCGCGTTATTTATCAACGATCACCCGCTGGTTCACTGGGATTGAGATTCACCCCGGAGCGCAAATAGGCAATCGTTTTTTTATTGATCATGGCATGGGTGTCGTGATTGGAGAAACGGCTATTATTGGCGATGATGTGACTCTGTATCATGGCGTGACTTTAGGCGGCACAACTTGGGATAAAGGTAAGCGTCACCCAACCCTCAACGATGGTGTGGTTGTGGGTGCAGGCGCGAAGATATTAGGGCCGTTTGAGGTGGGTAAAAATGCCCGTGTTGGCTCCAACGCCGTGGTCACCAAAGCGGTACCAGCAAACGCCACGGTGGTGGGCATTCCTGGGCGCATTATTGAGCGCCCGAGTGAGGCTGAACAAAAGTTACGTCAAGACCGAGCAGAAAAGTTTGATGCTTATGGCATGAGTTCAGACCTGCCCGACCCAGTGGCTAAGTCCTTAGCAGCGATTTTGGACCACATGCATGCAGTCGATAAAAAATTACACTGCATGGCCGCTAAAATGAAAGAGCTGGATGCGAGTTATATAGACGAGAGCCTACCTACCCTAAACGTGGCAGATTTTGAGGCAGCTATTGATTCCAGTGACGAAAAGCACTGATAAAACTCACTGTAAATGGGGGCGCTTTAATACTTGACTAATTTAGTCGGGTTTTAGTAAAATGGAGCATCACTAAATTACAGGCGCTCCAATGAAGCTCACCACGAAAGGCCGTTATGCGGTGACTGCCATGTTAGACCTTGCGATCCATGCGTCTGATAAGCCGATCAGTTTGGCTGATATTTCAGAGCGGCAAGTGATCTCCCTGTCCTATCTGGAGCAGCTGTTTTCCAAGTTACGGCGTCAAGGTTTAGTGCAAAGTGTAAGAGGTCCTGGGGGTGGGTATTGTCTCAGTCGGGGTGCTGAAAGTATTTTTGTGGCACAGGTGATTGAAGCGGTAAATGAGGCAGTTGATGCCACTGGATGTCGGGGCACCGAAAATTGTCAAGCGGGCAGCCGGTGTTTAACACACGATTTATGGACTGACTTGAGTGACCAAATTCACTCATTTCTGAATAGTATTAGCCTAGCCAGTTTGGTGAAAGATGGTGATGCACAAGCCTCTAGCCAAGGCCAGATCAGACAAGCACATGCTGCAGAATTACTCAATTTTGTCAGTGAGTGAGTATAGAATTACCTGTTTTTAGAATTGACTAATAGCTGTTTCGAACAGTGGAGAAGATACATGAAATTGCCTATTTTTTTGGACTATTCAGCAACGACACCAGTAGATCCTAGGGTTGCTAAACTAATGTGTGATTGTTTAACGCAAGAGGGTAACTTTGGTAACCCAGCGTCACGCTCTCATGTATATGGTTGGCAGGCTGAAGAGGCGGTCGAAAATGCGCGCCGTCAAGTCGCTGATTTAATTAATGCTGACCCACGAGAAATTGTGTGGACCTCTGGTGCTACCGAGTCAAATAATCTTGCGATTAAGGGTGTGGCACATTTTTACCACAAAAAAGGTAAGCACATTATTACCTCTAAAATTGAGCACAAGGCGGTGTTAGACACCTGTCGACAGCTTGAACGTGAAGGGTTTGAAGTGACTTACTTAAATCCCACACCAGATGGTTTAATTAGCCCTGAGCAGGTTGCTGACGCGCTGCGTGAAGATACTATTTTAGTTTCCTTAATGCATGTGAATAATGAAATTGGTGTGATCACAGATATTGCAGCGATTGCAGAAGTAACGCGTGCTAACAAGGTGTTGTTCCACGTTGATGCAGCTCAAAGTACGGGTAAAATTGCCATTGATTTGGCCGCAGCAAAAGTGGATTTGATGTCATTCTCGGCTCACAAAACTTATGGTCCCAAGGGGGTCGGTGCCTTGTACGTGTGTCGTAAGCCACGGGTGCGTCTAGAGGCTCAGATCCATGGTGGTGGACACGAGCGTGGCATGCGCTCCGGAACCTTAGCAACTCACCAAATTGTGGGTATGGGTGCTGCCTTTGCGATTGCCCAAGAAGAGATGGCCGCTGATAATGCGCGCATCCAAAAGTTGGGCCAGCGCTTGTGGAATGGCGTTAAGGATATGGAAGAAGTCTATATGAACGGTCATGCTACACAACGCGTGGCGGGTAATGCGAACATTAGCTTCAACTTTGTAGAAGGTGAGTCCTTACTCATGTCTTTGCGTGAGTTGGCCGTATCGTCAGGGTCAGCATGTACTTCGGCTAGTCTAGAGCCTTCGTATGTGTTGCGTGCCTTGGGTATGAATGATGAGTTAGCCCATAGTTCGATTCGCTTTAGTATTGGCCGTTTTACCACTGAAGCCGACATTGATGAAGCCATCGCTTTGTCTCTCAATGCGGTTAATAAGTTGCGTGAACTATCGCCTTTGTGGGATATGTACAAAGATGGAGTTGACTTGGACACTGTGCAGTGGGCTGCACATTAATTGGAGCGCAATCCGCTCTGATGTAAAAAGTCCAATAAAGAATATATAACAGGCGCAGTGGTTGAACCACTGTGAGCCTATAAATTAGATAGAGAGGTGAGTAACATGGCATATAGCGAACAGGTTTTAGACCATTACGAAAATCCACGTAACGTAGGAAAAATGGATGAAACAGATGCGCACGTTGGAACCGGTATGGTTGGAGCTCCAGCCTGTGGCGATGTTATGCGTCTGCAAATTAAAGTTAATGATGCAGGTATCATTGAGGATGCTAAGTTTAAGACCTATGGTTGTGGTTCGGCTATTGCGTCAAGCTCATTAGTCACCGAATGGATGAAGGGCATGACCCTGGATCAAGCGGGTGAAATCCGTAATTCCAATATCTCTGAAGAGCTGGCCTTGCCGCCAGTAAAAATTCATTGCTCTGTATTAGCCGAAGATGCGATTAAAGCCGCCATTGTAAATTATAAGAGCAAGCAATAACGCTCTGGCGTTATTAAGTATTTTTAGGAGGAGGGCATCATGGCCATTACCATTACCCAAGCAGCTGCTGATCATGTCACAAATTATTTAGCTAATCGTGGCGAAGGTGAGGGTGTGCGCTTAGGTGTGCGTACCACAGGTTGTTCCGGTATGGCTTACATTCTTGAGTTTGTTGATAAAATCTCTGCAGATGATGCGATTTTTGATAGCAAGGGCGTGAAAGTAGTCATTGATCCAAAAAGCTTGTTGTATCTTGATGGTACTGAATTGGATTATGCCAAAGAAGGTCTTAATGAAGGTTTTCAATTTAATAACCCTAATTCAAAAAGTGAATGTGGTTGTGGTGAAAGCTTTAACGTTTAGTAGGCCTTTGGTGACCCAGTTCTATGGATATTAGCCAAGATTTTTTCTCTTGTTATGGACTGTCGCGTGACTTTGCCATAGACCTTGATGGTCTGCGCCAATCTCACCGACGCCTTCAGCAGCAGCATCATCCAGATCGGTTTGTATCCCAATCAGATAGTGATCAAAGGCAGGCAGTGCAAATTACTGCCTACTTGAATCAAGCCTATGCCACCTTAAGTGAACCATTAAAACGTGGCATTTACCTGTTACAACTTCATGGTATGGATCCACTAGTGCCAACCAATACCAGCATGCCTCTAGACTTTCTATTGCAACAAATTGAGCAGCAAGAGCGTCTAGAAGATATACATCAGGCGCAAGATCCAGAAACTGAAATGGACACTATGGCATTTGAGTTGCAGACTCAGGCTAGCCAATTAGAAACTGAATTTGCTCAGGCCTATAGCTCAACTCAGTTGGAAGCGGCTGAAACATCAGTGCGTAAACTTCAGTTTATCGTTAAGTTACAGCAGCAATTAAATACCCTCGAGGGTGTATTGCTCGATTAAGGAATATATACATGGCCTTGTTGCAAATTGCAGAGCCCGGTCAAAGTGCTAAACCTCATCAGCGAAAACTTGCCGTAGGTATAGATCTTGGTACCACCCACTCGTTAGTAGCAAGTGTTCGTAGTGGACAAGTAGAGACTTTGCCTAATAGCCGAGGTGAGCATTTATTGCCTTCTGTGGTGCGGTATTTGGCTGATGAGTTGCCCCAAGTTGGCATTAAGGCTCAATCCCATTTAGTCGATGATGCTGCCAATACGGTAATGTCTGTTAAGCGTTTAATGGGCCGTGGTATTGAAGACGTCAAACGTCTGGGTGAAAATATGCCCTATTTGTTTGAAGCGTGTGATCAAGGCATGCCCCTGATTAATACGGTATCAGGGCTAAAAAGCCCAGTGCAGGTCTCTGCTGATATTCTTCGGGCTTTAGTGCAACGTGGAGAGAGTAGTTTAGGTGGAGAATTGGTGGGCGCCGTGATTACTGTGCCAGCTTACTTTGATGACGCGCAGCGTCAGGCCACCAAAGATGCGGCTCAATTGGCGGGTATTCAGGTGTTGCGTTTGCTTAATGAGCCTACTGCAGCTGCAGTGGCGTATGGTTTGGAGCAGGATCAGCAAGAGCAAGGCACTATTGCCGTATTCGATTTAGGTGGAGGTACTTTTGATATCTCGATACTGCGCATGGAGCAAGGTGTATTTGAAGTGCTTGCAACCGGTGGCGATTCTGCCTTAGGTGGTGATGACTTTGACCATGCTTTGGCTGAATGGATGCGTCATCAAAGGCAGATACCAGCTCAACTAGACTTAGCACAACAGCGTTTTTTACTACGCCTTGCTAGAGCAGGCAAAGAATTATTAAGTCATACGCAAACGACTCAAATGTCCTTTAGTGGTTGGCCAGGTGACGCAGACTTTGCTGACATAGAACTGACTCGTGAGCAGATGAACCTATTGTTAGATCCAATTATTGATAAAGCGATTAAAGCCACTAAGCGCACCTTAAGAGATGCCAAAGTGACGGTTGATGGGATTTCGCGAATCGTCATGGTGGGAGGATCAACGCGCAGTTTAAGGGTGCAAGAACGGGTGACTGAATTATTTCAGCAACCGTTACTAACAGACATTGACCCAGACCGAGTGGTCGCCTTGGGCGCAGCGCGTCAGGCTGACGTGTTGGCGGGTAATCAAAGTGGTGAAGAATTACTCTTGCTTGACGTGTTGCCCCTATCCTTAGGTTTGGAGACGATGGGCGGCTTAGTGGAGCGGGTTATTGACCGCAATACCCCCATACCTGTGGCCCGTGCTCAAGAATTTACAACCTATCAAGATGGTCAAACAGCCATGGCGATTCATGTGTTACAAGGTGAGCGTGAACTGGTTCAAGATTGTCGTTCTTTGTCTCGTTTTGAACTTCGTGGTATTCCTCCAATGGCGGCAGGTGCAGCTAAAATTCGAGTGACATTTCAGGTGGATGCTGATGGTTTGCTAGAGGTGAGCGCCCGTGAGTTAACTTCTGGTGTGGCGGCGTCGGTGCAAGTAAAGCCCTCTTATGGCTTGTCTGACTTGCAAATTGCAGACATGATTAAAGCCAGTTGGACCAATGTGGAAGACGATCGCAGTGCGCGCAGTTTGCGCGAACAGCAAGTGGAGGCTGATCGTCTTTTAGAAGCGGTGACTATGGCCCTTGCTGAAGATGCTGAACGTCTTCTTACGGCGTCAGAACAGCAAGCTATCGTCACCCAAATGGAGCAATTAGTCGTGGTACGCAATGGCCAAGACCATCATGCCATCGCTAAACAAATTGAAATTATGGCTAAGGCCAGTGATGCCTACGCAGCGATGCGTATGGATGACAGTATTAAACGGGCCCTTGCGGGTAAGTCTGTAGATCAGTTGTAACCCAGCTGGCCATAATTGTAGTGAGCTTAGGAGCTAACGTACATGCCACAAATTATTATTTTGCCTCATGCTGAACTTTGTCCAGAGGGGCAGGTGTTTGAAGCCCCTGCGGGGCAGACTATTTTAGACGCTGCTAAGGCTAATGGTATCGATATAGAGCACGCTTGTGAGAAATCATGTGCCTGCACCACTTGTCACGTCGTTGTGCGTGAAGGCTTTGATTCAATGATTGAATCTGATGAATTAGAAGATGACATGTTAGATAAGGCTTGGGGTTTAGAGCCAGACTCTAGACTCAGTTGTCAGGCTGTCATTGCCGACGACAATTTAGTAGTGGAAATTCCAAAGTACACTATTAATATAGTCTCTGAAGCCCATTAAGGCTGCTAGATATATGGGGAGGTTTTTATGAGTATGTTATGGACAGATACCCTTGATATAGCGATTGAGTTATATGAAGCCCATCCAGATGTGGATCCGCGCCTAGTGCGGTTCACCGATTTAATGGAATGGGTCATGGCCTTGCCCGACTTTAATGACGATCCCAAACGCTGTGGAGAAAAGATTTTAGAAGCGATTCAGACCGCATGGATTGATGAATTGGATTAGCGTCAAGCAGTCTATTAAAGAAGTTCGATACAGCGTATAATCACGCGGTCAAAATTGTCGTATCTTTGAATACGATTTTGCTTTTTTAATATTAACCCATTTAATGGGTCCCACTGTTTGGAGAATACCATGGCGGTAGAACGCACTCTGTCCATCATCAAGCCTGATGCTGTAGCAAAAAATGTAATTGGCAAAATCGTTTCTCGTTTCGAAACTAACGGCCTTAAAGTTGTTAGTATGGAAATGAAGCAATTGTCTGAGGCTGAAGCTCAAGGCTTTTATGCTGAGCATAGCGAGCGACCATTTTTTGGTCACTTGGTTGCATTTATGACCTCTGGGCCTGTTGTTGTGCAGGTTCTTGAAGGTGAAGGTGCAGTGAACAAAAACCGTGATCTAATGGGTGCAACTAACCCACAAGAAGCAGCTGCAGGCACAATTCGTTGTGACTTTGCAGAATCCATAGATGCAAACGCAGTTCATGGATCAGACTCAACGACGTCAGCCGCTCGCGAAATTGCTTACTTCTTCGGTAGCTAATTGAGTTGGCTTAACGTAGGCTGATGCTTAGGCTGATGATTAGCCGCTAACACAGCTTGCAACGTGCGGCGTTCTTTGTGAACGCCGCATTGCGTTTAGACCATCAAAATGGTGACGCAAAATTAGGTAATGTTTACAGGTCTTAAAATGTCCGAAGTTAGCACGAAAATAAATATTTTGGGGTTTTCCCAAGCGCAAATGGAAGCCTTTTTCAAAACCATGGATGAGCCGAAGTTTCGGGCAGTTCAAGTGATGAAATGGATCCATCAGTTTGGTGCAGACGACTTTGAAAGCATGAGCAATGTGAGTAAAAAGCTGCGTGAAAAACTAACCCTAAGTGCTGAAATTATAGAACCTGAAGTGCTGTATCGTGGTGATTCAAAAGATGGGACGCGCAAGTGGGTCATTGGTGTCTCCGGTGGTAACAAGGTTGAGATGGTGCTTATTCCTGATGGTGACCGAGCGACTCTGTGTGTGTCATCTCAAGTTGGCTGTGCTTTGGACTGTAGCTTTTGTTCGACGGGCAAACAAGGATTCAACCGCAATCTAACCGCGGCTGAAATTGTTGGCCAATTGCGAATTGCCATTAAGTCCTTTGGTCCAGTGGATCCAAACGGACCCAGAAGAGTTACCAACGTTGTCTTTATGGGTATGGGCGAACCTCTGCTTAATTTTGATAGTGTGACTCCTGCCATTGCCCTGATGATGGATGATAATGCCTATAACCTTTCCAAGCGTCGCGTAACCCTGAGTACTGCAGGCGTGGTGCCTGCCATCGATCGTTTGAGTCAAATCACTGATGTGTCCTTAGCCATTTCTTTGCACGCTCCTAATGATTTACTGCGCAATGAACTGGTGCCGGTGAATAAAAAATATAATATTGAGGCTTTGTTAGATGCCTGTAACCGCTACTTAGAAAACCTAACAGACAAGCGGGTCATCACCATGGAATACACCATGATCGATGGTATTAATGATCAGCCCAAGCATGCCCGTGAACTTGCCCAAGTGCTTAAGCGGGTGCCTTGCAAATTGAATCTTATCCCGTTTAACCCGTTTCCCGGATCAGATTACCGTCGTAGCCCAAGACCACAAATTGAAGCATTTCAGCGTATCATGGCAAAATCCGGCATTATCACCACCATTAGATCGACTCGGGGCGACGATATTGACGCCGCCTGTGGGCAACTTGTGGGTCAGGTCAAAGACCGTACGCGGCGCAGTGCAGCCCATGCGGCCCGTATTGAAGCTAAGCAAATTTAGTTAAGGAACTTACCCATGCTGGTAGTGTCCAAAAATCAGCGTTATGATAGGCGTATAGCTTAGTAAAAAAGGCGTGGTGATGTGCATGAAACCAGCCTCCTAAAACAATAAAAGGATCGGATAGTGAACGATGTGGAATTATTAGGTATGCAGGACCAGCCAGAATTAGACGGTGAAGTACGTGGTTTTCCTGGCCATTTATTGCGCGAGGCTCGAGAAGAGCGTGGCTATTCTCAAAAAGAAGCTGCGCGCGACTTACACTTAACATCAAAAGTTATCGATGCGCTTGAAGAAAGTAACTTTGACATCATTTCAAGTTCTCTCTTTGCGCGGGGGTACATTCGTTCATATGCTCGTCATTTAGGTTTGGATGGTCAGGCCTTAGTGGCTGAGTTTGATTCCATATACGGTGTACCAAACCAAAACAAAAAGCCCATGGCGGGCATCCACCAGCTGGGCCAACAAAGTAAGCCTGGTGATACCTGGGTGAAGTTAATCTCAATTATATTTGTCATTGGTTTGGTGGTCGCGTCAGTTTTATGGTGGCAACATCAAAACGGTGGGTCAATGCTCCAGCGATTAAACAAGGTAACCCTATCAGATACTGCAGCCGACCTGGTTGTTGAAAGTCTTGGGGAAGACGATAATAGTTCTGATATGGGATTACTCGCGGCCAACCCTAGTGAAGTGGGAACAACGGTATCTGACGATCAAACAGCAGCCACAGAGGCGCCAGTTCAAGCATTGGATGTGGCTGAAATAGTGGCTGTTAAACCGGTAGTGACTGCTCTGACCGAAGCTGTATCAGTGAGCCCTGAAATGAGTGATGTTAGTGATTCATCTGCACTCAACCCAGAAATTATCGCAGTGCCAGCAGTGGCCCAAACAGAAGAGTCTACAGGGGCTGCAGATGTTGCAGCGCTGGGGCCAAATGAAGCCCTGCTTATGATGGCGTTTGACAAAGACTGTTGGGTAGAGATTAAAGACGGTAACGGCAAAATGATATTGTCGGACTTATACGCTTCAGGTTCTACCATTGAACAAGTCGTCACTGCACCAATAGAAATATTGCTGGGCCGTTCTTCTGGTGTGACTCAGATGACATTTAATGGTGAGGTCATTGACTTAAAACCACATACTCGAAAGGATATTGCACGTCTTACTTTGAGTAAATAGCTCTATCTTAGTTAGCGACACCCCCCATTAAATAAGGAACACATTTTGGCGTCTATAAAAGCCATCCGTGGCATGCACGATATATTGCCATCTGAAACGCCTTTATGGCAGTTTTTTGAAGCACAAGTAAAGTTGGTCTTTGACCAATACGGTTATCAAGAAATTCGTATGCCGATCGCTGAAAAAACTGATCTGTTTTGTCGCTCTATCGGTGAAGCCACTGATGTGGTGGAAAAAGAGATGTACACCTTTGCCGATCGCAATGGTGACAATATGACCTTGAGGCCAGAAGGCACAGCATCTTGTGTGCGCGCGGCTCAAGAGCATGGCTTAACCTATAACCAAGTGCAGCGGCTGTGGTATCACGGCCCTATGTTTCGTTACGAGCGCCCACAAAAAGGGCGTCAGCGGCAGTTTCACCAGTTTGGTGCCGAAGCGTATGGCCTAGATGGCCCCGAGGTCGATGCTGAACTCATTATAATGACTGGGCGGCTGTGGCGTCAGTTAGGTCTGCAAGATGCGGTAACTTTGCAGTTGAACACTTTAGGCAGTGCAGCGGCTCGGGCCACTTATCGCACTGACTTGGTGGCATTTTTGCAAGTGAATATGCACTTGTTAGATGCGGACAGCCAGCGTCGAGTTAGCACTAACCCGCTGCGAGTATTGGACAGTAAAGATGCTAACACTCAAGCGGTACTCGATGGCGCACCTGAATTTTACGGCTATTTAGACGATGATTCTCGAGTACATTTTGAGCGTTTATGTGCATTGTTAGATGCTGCAGGCATTAGTTACGAGCTTAATCCGCGCTTAGTCAGAGGCTTAGACTACTATTGTAAAACAGTATTTGAATGGGTGACTGATAAATTGGGCGCTCAAGGTACCGTATGTGGTGGTGGTCGATACGATGGCATGATCGAGCAGTTAGGTGGCAAGCCTACACCTGCGGTGGGATGGGCCATGGGTGTAGAACGCATGATTTTGTTGTTGCAAGAAATGCAACAAGAACCTGCAGGTCTCGGCCAGCAAGCAGATGTTTACCTTGCTCATATGGGTGCTGCTGCAAGCATGCGCACTATGCAGTTGGCCGAACAATTACGTACCGACATTCCTGGTTTGCGTGTGCTGTGGCACTGTGGTGGTGGTAGTCTCAAAAATCAGATGAAAAAAGCAGACCGTTGTGGTGCTAAACTGGTGCTTATTATGGGTGAAGATGAGTTGACCTTAGGTCAAATTCAAATTAAACCATTACAAGGACAGAGTGAGCAGCGCAGCATATCTTTAGATCAAGTTTTAGCGCATGTCGTGGAACTTACTCAATAAATACTACAAGTAGCATAAAGGAGTTTTTGGTTGTGGCCGAAATGAAGACAGAAGAAGAACAAGTAGAAGCGCTGAAGCGTTGGTGGCAAGAAAATGGCAAATCACTCATACTAACGATTGCCGTGTCTGTGGGTGGTGTGTTGAGTTGGAATGCTTATCAAGACCATCAGACTAACGAGTCAGAATTAGCCAGTGTTTACTTTCAACAGTTAATGACGAGCGCTCCTGCGGGTCAATTGGGAGAAACTGAAATAGCAGAAATACGCTACAACAGTGATCTACTTAAAAAAGAATTTAGTGCCAGTACTTATGCTCAATTTGCAGCACTCATGATTGCTAGGGTTGAAGTTCAAGAAGGTAATTTGGCTGCAGCAACCACTGAGCTAGAGTGGGTCATAGCTCAGCAAGGTGATGTGGAAGTTAGGACTTTAGCCACGCTTCGTTTGGCCAAGTTGCTAGGTGCACAAAATCAATACGATGAAGCGCTAGCTTTATTGGTCGATGCTGACGATGCATGGCAGTTAGGTCGGTTAGAAACCCGAGGTGATTTGTTAGTTGCTCAAGGGGATTTAGATGCTGCGCGTGCAGCGTATACGGAAGCTTCTTTGCTGGCCGTAACCAGTGGTACAAACAATCCATTGTTAGGTCTTAAACTGGACAACCTTGCGCAATAAGTATACTGATGCCTTGGGGTCCAAGATTAATGAGCAGTTTAGGAATGTTAATATGATTGCTAGAGCGTTGAAGCTATTTATTAGCTGTTTAACTTTAATAGTTGTTAGCGCCTGTTCTTCATCTGGCAGCAATCTGCCAGAGCCCACAGCTTTAAATGACATCACACCTCAGTTGCAGCTGGCAGAGCAATGGTCTGTATCTGTGGGAAAAGGAGACAAGAAGAGCACTTCAGTAATGCAGCCTGTGATATCAGAAAATGATATTTTTGCGGCGTCAGGGCAGCACTTAGGATCTTTCAATTTAGAGACGGGCGAAGTTAATTGGAAAATAGACCTTGCTGAGCCACTGACTGCGGGAGTAGGCCACATAAACCAACAGTTATTCGTGGCTACTCAAAGTGGTAAATTAGTTGCGGTGAGTCGTGCTGATGGATCAGTTATCTGGCAGGTAAACACTTCGAGTGAAGCTCTAGCGGCGCCGCAAGCCAATAGCAATATTGTGGTGGTGCAAACAGTTGATGGAAAAGTCAGTGCTTATGCTATTGAAGATGGAAAGTTTCAATGGTCTTATACAGCCAATCTTCCCAGCTTAACCCTGCGTGGCACCAGTACGCCTCTGATTAATGAGCGCTATACCTATGCTGGCTTCGCTAGTGGTCAATTGGTTGCCCTAGATAATGAGCTAGGTGGTGTCGTCTGGCAAAAGAGTATTGGAGCCGCTAAAGGCCGCTCAGAGATCGAGCGCTTAGTGGATGTAGATGGCATGTTAAGTTTGGTGGATGACGTGCTTTTCGTGACTAGCTATCAAGGCAAAATTGCTGCCATTGACGCGTTAACAGGAACCACTATTTGGCAACATCCCCTGTCTAGCGCCACTGGCACAGTGATCGCAGGTGATGCAATTCTTGTCGTTGATGCTGAGGACACCGTGCTGGCCTATGATCGGCAACGAGGCCATGTGCTGTGGCAGAATAGTGACCTTAAATATCGCTCATTGTCTGCCCCTATGGCGTTCGCTGGTCAAGCATTAGTTATTGATGCGCAAGGTTATGCTCATGTGCTCCAGCTTAGTAATGGTGATTTTGTAGGCCGTCAAAAAATGGCGGTTAAAAGCGCTCGGCTTGGCAGTCAACGCTATCAGGATAATATTTTCTTACTCAGCCTCAATGGACGTCTTATGCGTCTAGGCTTGAAATAATTGGTTTATTTATGAATCCCGTAATTGCCCTTGTTGGGCGTCCGAATGTGGGTAAATCCACACTTTTCAACCGCTTAACCCGTTCCCGTGATGCTTTAGTTGCTGATTTCCCAGGGCTCACCCGTGACCGTAAGTACGGTGAAGGTAAAACGGGTGAAAGGGACTATCTTGTCATCGATACAGGAGGAATCAGTGGCGATGAGGCGGGCATTGATCAGGTGATGGCCGAACAGTCTTTGCTGGCTATCGAAGAAGCTGATGCGGTATTGTTTTTGGTCGACGGTAAAGCAGGTCTTAATCCTTCTGATGAATTAATTGCTGATCACTTGCGCCGCTGTGATAAGCCAGCTTATTTAGTGGTGAACAAGACTGACGGCATTGATGCTGATGTGGCCATGGGCGACTTTTATGGTCTAGGACTAGAGGGTATGCCTCGCGCTATTGCAGCGTCCCATGGGCGAGGCGTCAGCCAACTCATTGAAGATGTGTTGGCACCTTTTCCAGAAGATGAGGGTTTCCCGTCTGAAACGGAAGGTGGCATTCGAATCGGCGTGGTTGGGCGACCCAATGTAGGTAAATCCACCTTAGTGAATCGCATGTTAGGAGAAGACCGAGTAGTGGTGTTCGACGAAGCAGGCACTACTCGTGACAGTATTTACATTCCTTATCGGCGTAACGACAAGCCCTATACCTTGATTGATACGGCGGGGGTGCGTCGGCGTCGCAGTGTCAAAGAAACAGTAGAAAAATTTTCTATTGTCAAAACTTTGCAAGCCATTAAAGATGCCCATGTAGTGGTGTTAGTGGTTGACGCTCATGAAGGCCTGACTGAGCAAGATATGCACTTGTTAGGTTTTGTTATTGATGCGGGTCGTGCCTTAGTGATTGCTGTTAATAAGTGGGATGGCATGACTGTGGACGACAAGGCTCATGTTAAGCATGAGTTGCAGGCCCGTTTAGAGTTTGCTAAGTTTGCCCGCATTCACTTTATCTCAGCCTTACATGGCTCAGGTGTGGGCGATTTATACCAATCTGTTGAAGAGGCGCACGATTGTGCCTTTACTAAGTGGAGCACTAACAAGTTAACCACTTTACTTGAAGATGCCATTCTAGACCATCAGCCACCTCTCGTGCATGGTCGCAGAATTAAGTTACGTTATGCCCACCTTGGCGGCTCTAATCCGCCGTTATTTATTGTGCATGGCAACCAGACTAATGCCTTGCCCACCACCTACAAGCGGTACCTAGAAAACAAATTTATTAAGGTACTTAAAATTCGTGGTACGCCAGTGCGCTTCGAATTTCGCACGAGTGATAACCCATTTGATGGCAAAAAAAACCAATTGTCCCAGCGCCAAATCACTAAGAAACAGCGTTTAGTGAAGCACGTCAATAAAGCTAAGAAAAAGGCTAAAAAGAAGTAATGTTTAGAATCACTGCGATGAGTTTACTCTCCCTCACCATAATGAGGAGCGCAGTGGTGGTGCGATACCTATGTCGCTGACCAGTCTTAATCAATTATTACACCTACTAGCCGATGGCGAGTTTCACTCGGGCACTGCCTTAGGGCATCACCTTAATATGAGCCGAGCTGCTGTCTGGAAGCAGCTCAAAGGCGTGGAAGCACTCGGCGTTAAATTACATCGTGTGCGAGGCCGTGGCTATCGTATTGCGGGTGGTCTTGACTTACTTGATGTTGAAGCCATCCAGCGTCAACTGCCCATCCTGAATCCTGCTTTTAATGTGCAGTTGCACATGTCCCTTGCCTCCACTAATGAAACCTTAATGCAGCGCCAGCATCAAGGGTCTATTCATGGTGAGGTGGTGCTGGCTGAAGTACAAACGTCGGGACGAGGACGCTTAGGCCGCCAATGGCATTCGCCGTTTGGTCAAAATATTGCATTATCATTGGGTTGGGACTTTGTTGGCGGTGCGACCGCCCTAGAGGGACTGAGTTTAGTGGTCGGGTTGGCTCTAAAACACGCATTGACTGATTTAGGTGTGGGATTGGTACAACTCAAATGGCCCAACGATGTGCTGGTCGATCATCGCAAGCTGGCTGGTATTCTGCTCGAGATGCGTGGCGATGCCACAGGCCCCTGTCATGTGGTGATTGGTATTGGTCTTAATGTTCACTTAACTGAGCATAAAACCATTGATCAACCCTGGGTCAGCTTAAAGCAGTTAGGCTATCAGTTAAACCGCAATGATTTGGTGGCACAAATACTCCTTCATTTGCATCACTACCTGCAGCGGTTTGTGCAATATGGTTTTGTAACCATGCGTGATGAGTGGCAGCAGTGTCATTATTATCAGGACAAAAAGGTTCAACTTTTACTGCCCAGTCGAATCATTGAGGGGGTCTGCCGAGGGGTAGATTCACTGGGTGCATTAATGATCGAGCATGATGGCGCAGTCACTACCTATAGTGGTGGCGAAATTAGTTTGAGGCCGTTGTCGCTACCCCACACACCCCCCCAAGAGAGGTCGACATGACTGACTTGCTCATTGACTGTGGAAATACACGCCTTAAGTGGCGACTGCAAGAGCAGGGTGTGGTGCAGCGTTCTGGTGTCATGTTAGTAAGAGATGTCAACTTGACGCAGCTGCAGGCCCGTTTGCCAGATAAAGTAGGCGCATTGTATTGGGCCAGTGTTGCAGTGGTTAAAATAGGTCTATGCCTGGAAGCTTGGGCGCAACAAAAAAATATTCCATGTCACCAAATGACGACCCAACATCAGTGGCAAGACTTACGCAATGGTTATGAGCAGCCACAACAATTGGGTGTGGATCGATGGTTGGCAATGATAGCGGCAAGACAGCATACTCGCAGGGCTGTTTGCATAGTGGATTGCGGCAGTGCTATCACCTTCGACTATGTGAATGCTGAGGGTCAGCATGAAGGTAGCTACATCATGCCTGGTGCTAGGTTAATGGGACAGGCTTTGGTGCGTGATACGGCACAGATTAATGTTACTCATGCTGTTGTGGACTCCACTGAGCCAGGCACGGCTACAGGCCCAGCTGTGTTAGCAGGTTGTCAGAAAATGGTTCATTATGGGGTCGGTGGTTTAGTCAAAGACGCCCAAGCTTTAGGCTATGAGATACTGCTTTGTGGGGGTGATGCTATGGCCATTGCTGAGGAGCTTGAACTACCTTACTTAGAAGAACTGGTGTTAGATGGCTTAGCGCGAGTGGCCGGCTTGGTTAAACACTGAAAAACTTTAATAAAATCATCATTCATGCTTGCATCCTACTAATACGTTCAGTATTATACGCCCCTCCTGAGTTCAGGGGCACAGGCAATTTAGCCGGTATAGCTCAGACGGTAGAGCAACTGACTTGTAATCAGTAGGTCCGGGGTTCGACTCCTCGTGCCGGCACCAGTTCCTGATAAAGAATTTTAAAGGTGGGGTTCCCGAGTGGCCAAAGGGATCAGACTGTAAATCTGACGCGAAAGCTTCGGTGGTTCGAATCCACCTCCCACCACCATTCTTTGCGGGTATGGTATAATGGCTATTACTGCAGCCTTCCAAGCTGTAGATGCGGGTTCGATTCCCGCTACCCGCTCCATATTGAGCAAAGTTCGCTTTTATTAGTGAATAGTTTGAAGGCTATTTAGAGCCAGTTAGTGCGTTATAAGCTCTAGTAGCTCAGGGGTAGAGCGCACCCTTGGTAAGGGTGAGGTCGGCGGTTCAATTCCGCCCTAGAGCTCCATTGTCAGGTAGGCAAGGGGGCACAGTATATTTTGAAGGGTAGATATAGCAATGTATCTACCCTTCTTGTTATCTGCAGTTTACTCAATACGTGGGTACAGTTGCATTTTTTAACTTAGCGCGGCTTATCGGCCGCCCATTGTCGGAGGCTATCATGGCTAAGGAAAAGTTTGAAAGAAATAAGCCGCACGTAAACGTCGGCACCATTGGTCACGTTGACCACGGTAAAACTACATTAACCGCTGCATTGACTCGTGTTTGTGCAGAAGCTTTTGGTGGA
>Ga0209712_10000065_pt1 | contig 89058 bp, 65 predicted proteins | sample ArcOceMetagenome_FD_187443 | JGI IMG/M metagenome (GOLD analysis project Ga0209712, IMG submission 187443) | Marine eukaryotic phytoplankton communities from Arctic Ocean - Arctic Ocean - Greenland ARC118M Metagenome (SPAdes) (version 2) | ecosystem: Environmental > Aquatic > Marine > Oceanic...
GTATTTTAGGAGGTCGGCCCATGAAAACGAGGTTTGTTTGTGACCGGCAAGTCCAATGTATACCACGCTGGGTGGCGCTGTCTTTGGCCCTAATGCCTGTTCTGGCGGTTTCGGATGTGCCGCAGGGTTGGCGGGAAGTGGAATTCGCGGGGCATACGGAGTACCGGCAAGTGAATGGTTGCTGGCAAGCTCTTGCGCAGGGGACAGCGTCGGGCTTGGTGCAGGAGCAACAGGTGGATCTCAATCAGACGCCCTGGCTCACGTGGCAATGGCAGGCACAGACAGTACCGTCCTGGCCTGACACGTTGGAGCAAAGCAAGGCGGGGGATGACTTTCAGGCTCGCGTGTACGTGGTGAAAAAGGGCTGGTTGCCCTGGCAGACGCGCGCCATCAACTACGTCTGGTCCCGTGACGCTGAGCCTGGTGTCCATTGGCCCAACCCGTTTGCCAGCCAGGCAGAGATGGTCGTGGTGCAGGGGCCGGGTGGTGCCGGCCCCTGGCACCGTTTCTCTCGCAATGTGAAGGCGGATTTTAAGCGTTTCCATGACATGGAGGTGGAGAGCGTGGACGCGGTAGCCATCATGACGGATGGCGATAATACCGGCACCCGGGTGATGAGCTGTTACCGGTTGCCGGTGTTCCGTGCTGCTGAGTCGGATGAATGAAAATGAATAAACGGATAAGCGAGGGATAAAGAGGGATAAAGAAAGTTGCGGTCATCACCGCGAGCTGTTTATTATTTATTCAATCCGGTGTCTGTGATTAGCCTGTCGTGGCAGGTTAATCAGAGATAACCGGGTAAAGGCGCTGCCATCGTGTTCATGCTTAGCCACAGGCCATTCACTTCCCTCCGCCGGTACACGCTGGACGGTACCTCTGCCTCTCCCTGTCCCTTGCCGCCGACCCTGGTGTCGCAGAATCGTCACTACTTTACGTTTATATCTGACACAGCCATGCCTGATCACATTGCTGAGGTTGCCCATGAGTGAACGGATTCTGCGTCTGGATAAAGCCGGTACACCGGTCGAGTGGCTCGACTGGCAAATGGCCGCCACCCTCTATGCGCGTGGGTTGGTGACCTGGACGCTGGGGGATGTGATCTACCGGCTGCACGGCGGTACCAGCCGCCTTACCGGCACTCGCTCCTGCCTGTCGCTGCATTCGATCATTGCCTGCGATGGCGTGACCCATAACCACAGACGCCCGGCACCGCCGTTGACCAACCGGGCCTTGTTCCGTCGCGACCAGCATCTGTGTCTGTATTGTGGCAAACCGTTTCCAGAAAACGTGCTCACCCGTGATCATATCGTGCCCACTTCGCGGGGGGGCAGGGATCGCTGGCTGAATGTGGTATCAGCTTGTCGGCGTTGTAACCAGCGCAAGGGCAGTCATCGGCTTGACGAAATCGACATGGAATTACTGGCACTGCCCTATGTGCCGAACATGGCGGAATACCTGGCACTGATTAACAGCCACCGTATCCGCGGTGATCAAATGGAGTTTCTGCGCAGTCAGTTTGGTAAAGAAAGCCGGTTGTTATAAAACAGAATGTAAAAAATGCAGGGGCCCCTGCGTTTTTATTTATCCCGCCACTGTTCCAGTTACCATATTTCACTTTGCCTTGATGGCAATTCAGTTACACTGAAATAGTGTTCGTATTTTGTGCTCAGGGGATAATCCATTCGCTACGTTATTTTCTCGTTTTGCTGCTTGATTGCTGTTGCCGCCAGCGCGGCAGAGAGCGGGGCTGATTCCAAAACGGCGGCTTTTTATTACGGCCCGGATATCCCATGGCCTTCATTGGCCGCGTATGACTTTCCTGTGGTGGAGCCGGACCAGGCGGACAGTGTGCCGCAGGCGTATCAGGACGATAACTTCTATGCCTATGTGAGCCTGGGGGAGGTGCTGGCCCAACGGCATTACTTTGCCGGGCTGGACAAAGCCTGGTTGCTGGGCGAGAACCCGGATTGGGGCTCGTTCATTCTGGATCAATCTTCTCCGGCGCTACGCCGTTACTTTATCGATGCCGTGATCGAACCGCTCTGGGCCCAAGGCTACCGTGGCTTTTTCCTCGATACCCTGGACAGTTACCAGCTGGTTGCCAAAGACGAGGCCGAGCGTGAACGTCAGCGACAGGGGCTGGCGACGCTGATTAATGCCATCGCCGAGCGCCATCCCCAGGCGGGTTTCATTTTTAACCGTGGTTTCGAACTGATGCCGCTGGTGCAGGCCCGGGTGGATGCGGTGGCGGCCGAGTCCCTCTACCAGCGGTGGTTGCCGGACAAGGACCAGTTTACTGCTGTACCGGAGGAAGACAGGGCCTGGCTGCTGGGCCAGTTTGAGCAGGTCCGCGAGCGTTATGGCGTCAGCACTATCGCCATTGATTATGCGCCACCTGCGTCCCGTGATCAGGCGCGCAAGATCGCCAGCGACATTGCCCAACACAACGTCATCCCCTGGGTCACCAACCCGGCGCTGGATATGATGGGTATGGGGGAGTTGGAAATTCTGCCCCGCGAGGTGCTGCTGGTGTACGGCGGCAGCGAGGAGCGCACCTGGGAATTGACCGATGCGGTGCGTTACGGGCTGATGCCCCTGCAGTTTCAGGGGCTGGTGCCGGATATTCGGGCCGTGGATGCGCCCATGCCGGCGGGCACGCTGGCCGGCCGTTATGCGGGTATTGTTATCTGGCTGGAAGATTCGGAAGTCGCCAGTGATGGCTTTGAAGATTGGCTGGCGCAACAGAAAGAGGCTGGTGTGCCTATCCTTATGTTGGGTTATCCTGCCATTGACCCACAGGGTCCCCATGCCCGGGATTTCGGTTTTGAGTCGCGTAACACGCCAGCAAGCCCGCCACAGATTGTCTCTCAGCACCCGGATATGGGCTTTGAAATCCCGTTGCCGAAACTGCTGGAGCTGTCTGCGCCGGTGGATAACGACAACGCCACCCCCTGGCTAAAATTACGCAGCGAGAACCAGACGTTTACCCCCGCAGCGACAACCCCCTGGGGCGGTTATGCCTTCCAGCCCTTTCTGATTCGTTCTATTTTTCCTGGCGTGCAGGGCGACGGCATGGATCGCTGGGTGTTGAACCCGCTCAGTTTTACCCGCGAAGCGCTGCAATTGCCCGACATGCCTATTCCGGACGTGACCACCGAAAACGGGCGGCGACTGTTGTTTGCGCACATGGACGGCGATGGTTTCCCCAGCCTGGCAGAAGTGGAAGGGTACCGCGGGCAGGCGGATGCCTTGGTGCTGCTGGATGAAATTCTCGAGAAATTTGATATTCCCACCACCATTTCCGTGATTGAAGGGGAAGTGTCCAGCGAAGGGTTGTACCCGAAAATGGCCCCCGAACTGCAGCGTATTGCCCGCGCCATGTTTGCCCTGCCCCATGTGGAAGCGGCAACGCATACCTACTCGCATCCCTTCTTCTGGTACGACGCCCAGGCAAACCCCGGGGAGCTGTACGGGCCGGAAGGGCAGCTGCGACTGCCGCTGCCGGACTACCGCATGGACCCGGTGCGTGAAGTCGTCGGGTCGGCAAAGTATATCGAGCGCGAGCTGTTACCGCCGGGCAAGAAAACCCGCATGGTGCTGTGGAGTGGTGACACCATCCCCACACCGGAAGCGCTGAAAGCGGCCCGTGAAGGCGGCCTGTTGAATATGAACGGCAGCGATACGACCATCACCAACAGCCAGCCCACCTGGACGCTGGTGAAGGGCATTGGTATCCCGAAAGGAGATGAATACCAGGTCTACGCGCCCAACCAGAACGAGAATATTTATACCAATGAGTGGACCGGGCCTTTCTATGGGTTTGAGCGGGTTATTGAAACCTTCAAACTGACCGAAACGCCTTATCGTTTCAAACCGGTGGATATTTACTACCACACCTATATCGCCAGCAAGAATGCGTCACTGGAGTCCCTGCGGCGGGTGTATCAATGGGCCAGCGATCAGCCCTATTTTCCGCTTTTCGCATCGGACTACAGCCGCAAGGTTCTGGATTTCAACGATATGGTGATCGGCCGCCGGGGCGATCAATGGTGGATTCAGGGCAACGGCCAGCTACGAACGTTACGATTGCCAGACGGGCTGGCGCTTCCCGCGTTGGCACAAAGCAGCGGTGTGGCGGGCTACCGCGAGGACAAGCCCGGGCGCTATGTGCATTTGAGCGGCGCTAATGCCTACTGGCGAGGCCAGGCATCCAGCGACAAGGACAGCCGGGTGCCGTATTTGCAGCAGGCGAATGGCCGCCTGACGGCCTTTTCCCGCGACGGGCGAAACCTGCGTTTCTCCCTGGAGGCCCTGACGTCGCTGGCGCTTTCACTGGGCAATGCCGGGGGCTGCACATTGTCTCATCAGGGAAAAACACTGAAACCGGCCGGCAGGGAAGGCCGGCTCTACCACTACAGGAGTGCGGCGCGTGAGCTCAACGAGCTACGGCTACAATGTCCGCACTGAGCGGCTGCGGGTTGTTGGTCTACCGGAATTATTTGCCTTTCTGATTCTTATCGCGGTGGTGTGCTGGATGGTGTTCCCGCGGGATTTGTCCTCGTCCCTGCGTAGTGCGCGTCTGGATGCGGTGACGTTCAGCTATATGCAAGCCTGGCTGAAAGCCAAGCCGGATGACCACGAATTGCGCCTGTTGATGGCCCGGGAATTGATTCTGCAAGGTAACTTCGTGGCGGCGGATGAGCAGCTGCAAGTCGTGACCGTGGACAGTAATGGGCGCTACGACACCCAGATCGCCTGGCTGGAATTGCGCCGGGATTTTACCCGTTTAATGGCCATAGACGCCGACAACCGTCGTGGCACCATGCTTGAGCATGAAACCCTGACCCGTTTGCGCGCGATTGACTGGGCGGCCCTGAACAGTGAAAAACGCATTCGTTTCGCCGAGATGGCCTTGGCCATGGGCAGCGTGGACCTGGCAGTGCAGGCCTATCGCCGGTTGGCTGATAGTGCGGCCAACCCCAGCCAGTGGTACGTAAAGGCGGCGAAAGTACTGCTTGCCCACGGGCGCTATTCCGAGTCTGCGGATGCGTATATTGCCGCCATGGATTCGCGCGGTAATTACACGGTGCGTAAACGTTACTTTCTCGCCGCACTCAACGCATTGCAGGCGGGCAGTCTGCATGGCAAGGCACTGCGTTTGGCTCAGGCGCGCGAGCGTGCGTTCTATAATGACAAAGCCGTGTTGTACCGTTTGATGACCCTGGCCCAGGCCGGCGGCAACATGCCCCTGGCCGAGCACTATGCGGTGTTGTTATTGAATCTGCCGTCCGTGGAGGGCCGCCGATGACCCGCCGCCCGCTGATACGACGATGGCTCCACGCGGCCATTTTTCCCTTGGCGCTGTCTACGGTACCGCTTGTCCATGCGGACACGCCGGCGCCCTATGTGGAGCGCTACTACGACCGCAGCTACCAGGTATTTGTGGGGTCGGGGAACCTGGTTCGAGCCCGGCAGGTGGCTGAAAACGCCCTTTACTGGCGCCCGGATGATGAGCGCTGGTGGCGTCGGCTGGCGGAGATATCCCGTTGGCAGGGGGACCCGGAAACCTCGCTGAAAGCCTGGCGGCAGGTGGCTTTGCGCACTAATGATCCTGAGGCCTGGAAGCAGGTGCTGGTGCTGGCGCCGCTGACCTACAGCAACCGCCTCGCGCTGCGGGCCAACAAGGCGCTGTTGAGCGCCTCTCCCTACGATGCCGACATCATCGCCACCATCAGTCAGCAGTATGAACTGCTGGGCCAACCGGATGAGGGCCTGCGTTTCTTCGCAGACTGGCGCCGACGTTATCCCAGCAAGGCTGCATTGCGCGAAATGCAGCGCCTCGCCTTGAATCAGGGTGAGGATGTGCTGGCTGCGCGCTACTCCCGCGAATACATGGACCGCTTTGGCCCGGAAGAGGCCATGGCTGGCCAGGCGGCAGACCTGTTCTGGCTGGATGGTCAGCGCGAAAAAGCCCTGCAGGACCTGGACCGTGACGCCAGTGATTTAGCCTATTCGCCGGCACTGTCCCGGCGTATTGCGGTGATGGCCGGAGAGTTGGGTGAGTGGGATCTGGCGCTGGATCGTTACCAGCAATTGGTGGACCACGACGACGACCAGATTACCGATTTGTACCATTACATCACGCTGGCCCGTTATTACCGCCCGGATCGTGTGGCATCACTGATGGATCGGGCCTGGCAGAAGAACCGTAATCCGCAATTTGCCCTGGGGGCGCTCTATCAACTGAACGATCGCCGTGATGATGAGGCCATTGATGCTTTCCTTGCAGGGTTGAGTGAAGAGCAGTGGCAAACCCTGATACAGACTCCGGAATTTCTGCGCTTCTATGCCAATCTGCAATTGCGTCGCGGGGACCCGCAAGCCGCGCAGCGCTGGTTGCAGAAAGCACTGGCCCTGAATCCGGCTGACCGGGAAACCCGGGTCAGCTGGATGTGGCTGCTGATTGCGACCGGCCAGGACCGGGAGCTTCGCCAGGCCCTGGTTACCTGGGAAGGCGCGGCCCGAAGTGATCGGCGCTACTGGGAAGTGTTGTCGGCATCACACATGGCATTGGGGAACGCGGAGCAAGCGCTGCGCTATGAAACTGAATTGCTGAAAACCGCACCCCGGAACTGGGAGCGGCAGTGGTATTACGCTCAGACGTTGATTGCCACCGGTCGAAACGGGCAGGCCTGGCCGGTGCTGCGGCACCTGAAGGAACAATTGCCATTGACGGTGGAGCCGCAAAAGCAGGCCATTTACCGGGATATGCAATTGACGTTGAGTCTGTTGTTTGACGATGGCGATACTTCGCTGAAGCTGGCCCGGGCGCAAACGCAAGGCATGGATCGTGATCCGGTGGCCCGGGCCGAGTGGCTGGCGCAATGGGCGATCGGGCAGTCAGAGCCCTTGCTGGCCCAGAGTTGGTATTTGCGTAAACAGCAGGTGGAAGGGGCGCTCAAAGCCGGCTCGGCACTGGCCTTTGCACTGGTGCAGGATGATCTGGACGCGGTGGCGCAGATCCGTGAGCAGTATCAGGGCCTGCTTACGCTGTCCGAGCAACTGGAAGCCCAGGTGCGTCTGGATGAACCACGCCGGGCTGCCAACACTTTCATGGCGATACAGGCCGGGTCACCGGAATTGGCCGGGAGCAATAACCTGCAGGAAAGCCTGCTGTTGCCCACGGCTCGCTCGTCACAGTTTCATATTGAACAGCGCCGTTTGGGGGCGCTGGATATTCAGGATCTGCAGTTTGTGCAGTACCAGCCACTAAGTGACTTTACCCAGCTGTCTGTGGAAGCCCGCCAGCGCAATTTCAGCAGCAATGACGATGAGCTGCTGCAAATCAGTGATGATGAGCAGCGGTTGTCGATGGCGCTGGCTTACCAGCGTGAGCGGTTCCGCAGCCGCCTGGAGCTGGGCCAGCGCAACCTGTTGGGTAACAACGAAACCATGGCGGATCTGGAGCTGGGCGCCAACTGGACCCGATACTGGTCCGGTAGCCTGAATTACCAATGGCGCATGCCCGCAGATGAGTCGTCCCTGCTGATTCTCGGTGCGTCGCGCACGGGTAGCCAGTGGTTGCTGAACTGGACACCATCCTCTACCTGGCAAAGCAGCGTGGATTGGGCCAACTATGACTATCAGGATCTCAATGATAGTGATCTGGGCAGTGGCAGCATCATTAATGCCCAGAGTACCTGGCGCCCCTGGTTGTCACGCTTCTCTCCCGGGGTGCGGGTGAGGCATACCCAGGCGGACTTTACTGCCGGTGAAGACAGCATGGCCGAAGTGCGTGCCTTGCTGCCGCCGGGTGCCCAGACGTTACCGCTGCCGCAGGACTATCACGAGTCGGAAGTGGTGCTACTGCTGGGCCAGCCGGATGTGCATATTCGTCCGCACCGTTTGCAGGGCTGGGCAGAAATAGGTTACAGCCATAACAGTCTTTCGGGAGCGGGTTTTACCGGCCGCTTCGGCGTGGAAGGGCCGCTGATCGGCCGGGATGAATGGAAGCTGTATGCAGAACAACAGCTCAATAGTGGGGGTAGTGGTGAAGACAGCTACCGCTTTGGGCTGCAATATAGAGTTTATTACTAGGAGTGAATCCAATGAGACTGAGCATTCCGCTACTGGGAACCTTGCTGTTAGCCACCGTGCTGGCCGGGTGTACCCATGTTCGCAGCAGCCAGGATGTGGAACTGTCCGGCGAGGGTAACTGGCTGGTTCTGCCGATGGTGAACCGTACCGCGACGCCCCAGGCGGGTTTACGGGCGGCGTCCATTGTCGAATCCGTGCTGTACCGCCATGGCGTGAATAACGTAACCCGCTACCCGGAAAGCGATAATGAAGGGGTGTTGTTTGAAGGTACCTCGGCGGCCAATCGCAAGAAAATGAACCAGTGGGTTGCCTCACAATCGGCCCAGTATGTGGTGAGCGGGGTAGTACACGAATGGCGCTATAAAACCGGTGTCGATGGTGAGCCTGCGGTGGGGGTGATGATCGAAATTCGTGAGTTGCCGGCAGGCCGTATCGTCTACAGCGGCACCGGCTCACGGGCCGGCTGGGCACGCCAGTCGCTCAGTGAAACCGGGCAGAAAGTCATCGATAAATTGCTCGCTCCGGTGGTGCAGTAATGCTTGAGCGCATCAGCAACGGCAAATTGGCGGGGCTGTTCATGCCCGAGCCAAGAGTGCTGTGGTCGCTGTGCGAAGCAGTGATTCTGATGGCGTTGGCCGTTGCCATGGGGTTGTGGCTGCGTGAGGAGGATCCGCTGACGCTCATCGGGACCTTCCGCTGGGTGTTGCTGGTGCCGATCTTGCTGGCGCTGCGTTATGGCAGTTTGCTCGGGGTATTCGGCATGCTGTGCCTGGTGGCCAGCTGGTTTGTGCTGACCGCCCTGGGCTTCTATCCAGGGATGGAGTTTCCTGAATCCACTATGCTTGGTGGTTTCGTGATTACCCTTATTTGCGGTGAGTTTGCGGATATGTGGCGCGTTAAGCTGATGCGCGCAGACAGTGCCGCCAGCTATGCACTGGAGCGCTTGCAGAACCTGACACAGCGGTATGTGCTGTTGCGTCTCTCCCACGACCGGTTGGAAGAAAATCTGCTGATTAAGCCGTATACCGTGCGCGATGCGCTGGTGCGGTTACGTGATCTGACCCTGGATGAAAGTGACAAGGTGCGCCTTCCGGCGGCGGATGATCTGATCCACATGTTGGCAGAATATTGCCAGCTGCAACGTGCCGCGCTTTACCGGGTGGTGGATGGCGTAATCGATGATGAGCCCGCCGCAAAGCTGGGGGAGAACCGTCCGCTGGAGCGCGACAATGATTTGCTCCAGCACGCGCTGGACAACCGGCTCCTCGCCCATATTCAGCAGCACGATCACGACAGTCATTACCATGGTCAGTACCTGGTTGCGGCCCCCATTATCAACAGTGGTGGCGCCTTGATCGGGGTGATGGTCATCGAGCGTTTGCCATTCCTGTCGATCAATTATGAAAATCTGCAGTTGCTGTCGGTACTGCTCAACTTCTACGCGGACGTGGTGCATGCAGGCGATGAAGTGGATGACATGCTGGATCGCTGGCCCACCATGCCATTCCGGATTGCCAGTGAGTTGGCCGCGCTGGTACGTCTGCGCGAGGGCAGCCGGGTGGATACCTCGCTCACTTTGTTTGTCGCCGATGACAGCGAGCAGGCGGGGCTGATTCTGGATGCATTGGCGCGTGGTTTGCGTAGCCTGGATTTGGCCTGGTGGGTAAACGACAACGCGCTGATGATCATGATGCCGATGACCGGGGAATCCAGTCTGGAAGGCTTTGTGTTACGCACCGAGAAATGGCTGGCAGACGAGTATGCCTTCATGAGCCTGCGTCAGGCCGGGGTGCAGTTCTATTACCGTCACCTGGATCAGCGTGAGGCAATGGAGCAGGTAGCCGAGCTGTTGGAGGCCGCGGGTGTCTAGTCTCAAACTGCTTATTTACGCGGTCAGCGCGGAGATAGCCTCCCTGCTGTTGCTGCTGAGCAGACAGGCAGACCTGTCCCTGTTCGTGCTGTACCTGTTCTCTCACGGGTTGGCATCGGCATTGCTGTCTGTTGTGGCCTGGGGGCTGCTGCCGCCACGTTTCAGAACACCAAAGATTCTTTCCTGGGTGCTGATTTTTTCCTTTGCGTTTTTTATTCCGGCGGTGGGGCTGGTCACCATTCTTGGTGGGGTCGCTTTGGGTATCTGGCTGCCGGCGTTGTTTCGGGACAAGCCATTCGGGCTGGTGGACCAGCCCTATTTTACCCCGGTGCAGGTCAATAACGCGGCCGGTTTTCGGCAAATCGATCTGAAAAGCCTGCTAACCACTTCAAGGGCGCCCAATGCCCTGCGGGTGCAGGGTATGTTGGTGCTCAAGGATATGCCCGCCAAGGTAACCGGCAATTTGTTACGCCATACCCTGGGGGATTCCTTTGAGGATTTACGGCTACTGGCCTACGGGATTCTTGATCAGAAAGAAAAGGAAATTACCCGGGACATTGAACGCGCCCTGCATCTGTTGGAGCGGGCCAAGGAGTCGCGCCGCTACCGTTTGGCCCGTCGCTTGGCCGAGCTGTATTGGGAGCTGAATTATCAGGACCTGGTGCGCGGGGATATCCGTACCCTGACGCTGGAACGGGCGGCATTCTATGCGGACATGGGCTTGATGGAAGCGCCGGAAGATGCCGGCTTGTGGTTGCTGCGCGGGCGCATCCAGTTAAACCAGGGGGAAATCGGTGAAGCACACCAATCCATGACCTTTGCCCGTCGTCTTGGCTTGTCCGCTGCGAAAGTGAACCCCTGGCTTGCGGAAATTGCGCTGCAACGTCGGCAAATACCGCTGGTGCGGCTGCTGATGCGTGAAATTACCGATGACAGCCAGTTCACCCAGCTCAATAAATCCGTTGAATTCTGGAGGGCCTATGAGCCTGCCACGGGCGGATAGCGCCGATATCTGTTTATTACTGGAAGGCACTTTCCCTTATGTGAGTGGCGGCGTGTCCAGTTGGGTAAACCAGATTATTCGTGGTTTTCCCGAATATACCTTTGCCTGCTGTTTTGTGGGCAGTCGCCCGGAAGACTACGGCGACATGAAATATGAGCTGCCGGATAACGTGGTGCACCTGGAAGTGCATTACCTGCACAATTTTCAGCGGGGGGCACAAAAGCGTTCCTTCAAGGGCAATCGCAAGGCCTATGCCGATCTGCGGCGTTTCCATGAAATGGTGAAAGACGGCATTCATTCCCGGGAGCGCAGCGAGCTGTTCAGCCGCATTGTCACGCACCTGGGGGAAGGCGAGGATTATTCTGAAGAATCTTTCCTGCACAGCCGGGCCAGCTGGGATTACATTGCTGAATCGTACCGCGAGTTCAGCCGTGACCCGTCCTTTGTGGATTATTTCTGGACCATCCGCATCATGCATTCGCCCATCTGGGTGCTTAACGATATTGCCGACAACCTGTTGCCGGCGAAGATGTATCACACCATTTCTACCGGCTATGCGGGTTTTCTCGGTGCCATGCTCAAGCGCCGCACCGGCAAGCCGTTGTTGCTGTCCGAGCATGGTATTTATACCAAGGAGCGCAAGATCGACCTGTTCCAGAGCGAATGGATCAGCGATAACCGCGGCCTGGTAGAAAAGAACAACGCGGAGATGGCCTATTTTCGCGAAAAGTGGGTAAATTTCTTCACCGAGCTGGGGCGCGAGTGTTACCAGGCATCGGACCGGATCGTGGCGCTCTATGAGCGCAACCGGGAACGGCAAATGGAAGATGGCGCGCCGCCAGAGCGCACCCTGAATATCCCCAATGGCATTGATCTGCCACGCATGCAGAAAGTGCGTGCCGCCCGGGGTGACGAGATTCCCCCGGTGGCCTGTCTGATTGGTCGTGTGGTGCCCATCAAGGATGTGAAAACCTTTCTGCGCGCCATGCGCACCCTGGTCAATGTATTGCCCGAAGCTGAGGGCTGGATTGCCGGACCGGAAGATGAGGACAAGGAATACGCCAAGGAGTGTCACGGCCTGGTAGCCAGCCTGGGGCTGGAAAAGAATGTGAAGTTTCTGGGCTTCCAGAAAATTGATGAGCTGTTACCGAAAGTGGGCGTAATTGTGCTCAGCTCCATCAGTGAGGCGTTGCCGCTGGTACTGCTGGAAGGGTTTGCTGCCGGGGTGCCGGCAGTGTCTACCGATGTGGGCTCCTGCCGTCAGCTGATTGAAGGCCTGGGCGAAGCCGACGGTGCCTACGGAAAAGCCGGCGAAGTGGTGGGCATTGCCGACCCGGAAGCGTTGGGCAATGCGGTGGCCACGCTATTGAAAGACAAGGCGGCCTGGCAGCAGGCGCAGCAGGCGGGGATTCGTCGGGTGGAGAACCTGTATACCCAGGAAATGATGTTTGGCGCCTACCGTGACTTGTACCAGTCGCTGGTGGGGGAAACGGACGCAGCCAGCCAGCAAGAAAGCACCGACCGCTACCGGGAGGGAAGCCACTAATGGCCGGCATTGGTTTTGAACTGCGTCGATTACTGCGCAAGGACACCCTGCTTGGCCTGATCCGGGCCTATGCCTATGCCGGTGTAATTAGCTCCGGCCCCTGGGTGTTGTCGATTATCGGTATTCTGATTATCGGTATCTTCAGTCTGGGTATGGTGGTGCCGGATGCCTCGGTGACACAGTTTCAGGTCACGGTGACCTACCTTATCGCCATCAGTCTGATCCTTACCGGCATTGTGCAGCTGGCCTTTACCCGCTTCTGCGCGGACCGCTCGTTTGAAAATCGCGAAGACCTGATTCTGCCCAATTTTGGTGGCGTTACGGTGTTGGTGACGGTTATCTCCGGTTTGCTGGCATTGCCGGCGGCCATGTTCCTGTTTCCCGGGCAGAGTGTGCTGTTCCGGGTGTTGTTGATCGCCTGTTTTGTGGTGCTGAGCAATATCTGGATTGCCACCGTCTTTCTCTCCGGCATGAAGCAGTACAAGGCCATTTTATTGCTCTACGCCCTGGGCTACACCATTACGGTGCTGGGTGCTTTGATGTTGCGGTTTCTGGACCTGGATGGCCTGCTGCTGGGGTTTCTGCTGGGGCAGGTGACCCTGCTGGCGGGGATGCTGGTACTGATTGTGCGAGGCTACCCGGCCGAGAGCATCGTCTCGTTCGATATGTTCAGCAAAAAATACCTGTATCCCAGCCTGATGCTGGTGGGGTTTTTCTATAATGCCGGGGTGTGGGCGGACAAGGCCATGTTCTGGTTTTACGACGGCACCGGTAGCGATGTGATCGGGCCGCTGCGGGCCTCGTTGATCTACGATATTCCCGTGTTTCTGTCCTATCTGTCGCTGATCCCGGGCATGGCCGTGTTCCTGGTGCGCATGGAAACGGACTTCGTGGAGTACTACTCCAACTTCTACGATGCGGTTCGTGAGGGCGGGTCGCTGTCCTATATCGAGGACATGCGTAACCAGATGGTGTTTGTCATTCGCCAGGGCATTTTCCAGATCCTCAAGATTCAGGCGATCTCGGCGCTGGTGATCATGGTGGCCGGTGCGCAGATCTTTAACGCTTTGGGCATTTCGGAACTGTACCTGCCGTTGCTCAAGGTGCAGCTAATCGCCACCGCCTTGCAGGTGGTCTTCCTGGCCATCATCAACGTGTTCTGTTATCTGGATCAGCGTCGCATGCTGGTCCTGCTGACCGGCTTGTTCTTTGTGCTTAATGTGATTTTTACCGGCATCAGCCTGTACCTGGGGCCCCAGTTCTTTGGCTTCGGTTTCCTGTTGGCGTTGGCCGTGTGTGTGCTGCTTGGCCTGTGGCTGGTGAGTCGCAAAATGGCAGAACTGGAATATTCCACCTTTATGCTTAATTGACAGGTACAGTGTCGGATTACGCCTTTCAGGCTAATTCGACCTACCGGGCGTTTGGGTGCGCACCTCAAGAGGTACCCCTGCAGCGGTTTTATGGAAAGCGTGTTGCATGCTGCGTGAAGCGTGTCGCGGCCGCAGAGCGGCAAAAAAAAACGGCGCCAAAAGGCGCCGTGAATAGTTTGGCTCGGGAGAGCTATCACGGAGTAAAACTCCGGAGCCGGTGAATGGGACTCACCGACACCCGGAAGTATGTGGACAACTGTTCTCGCAAGCATTCGCTTTGTAGACTTTTTGTTTAGCCTTCTAGGCCAATATTTGCACTATCGTCCAGTTTTTGCGCGCCACCGGGCATCAGATCGCATTGCCGCAGGCGCTCCTGCCAGAGCGAGACATGGTGCTTGAGTGCCCGGTTTAACCGGGTTTGCAGGCCTTCATCAGAGAAATAATGCGCCTGCCACTGGGCAAAGGCGGGGGGCGTGGGGCTGAGCAGTTGATCTATCTTGGCCAGGGCGCTGGCCAGTTGCTGGCGCTGGCGCTGTGCGTCCGCCAGGGCCTGTTGCACCCGGCTGCCCCAGATATTGTCCAGCACATTGCGCAGTTTTCGGGCCCGCGGCGTGGGCCGTCCTTTGGGGCAAAGCGCCACCGGATCAATATTTTCGAGCAAGGCATTGCCGCGCTCCAGCTCTCGCAGAGCCAGTGCCAGCCGCCGCAGCAACTGCCCGCCCACCTGGCTGTGGGCGATTTGCTGTAGCCGGGCTTCCAGCCCGAACAGTTGCTCCGGGCTTGGCATCGCCTCGTTCTCAACAGGCGACTGGGCCAGTTGCGTCAAGCTCAGCAGAGCGGCCTGGCTGTCTCCGGCCAGCGCGGATGGGGACTGGCTGAAAAACTGGCGGAATTCCTCACTGGCGACCAGTGCGTTCCAGTAGAGGGCCGGTAGTGCTGCCTGCTTTTCCGCTACCACCTGTTCCAGCAGAGCGATCAGCTCGGCATTATCCAGCTTGCCGTTTGCCAGACACAGGCGAGCACGCCGGATAAAGGTGACTTCATGTTTTAAACGCAGGGAGTCGGCTTGCAACTTGCCCAATATGCTATTGCGCTCGCTGATCAACGTCATCAGGTTGCAGTGGCGCAGCTCCAGGTACTCAAGCAGATTGACCCGCTGCTCCGGAATCGGTTGCTGCAGTTCCCGGTTACCCGGATAGACCAGCACCGGTAGCGGGGCCCGTTCCGGAACCGCTTGCCCTGACAATCGAGCCAGCCGTGACAGATAATCCTCCCAGCGGGCGTCATCGCTGTTGCCGGGTATCAGCCACCAGAGAGTGAAAATCATCAGGGCAATAGTGATGATTATCAGGACTCCGTTTTTTGTTTTTATCACCGGATTCTTCCTTGAAACGGGTTTATGGCGTGCGTCGCTCTTGCCGCCAGATTCAGCATGGAATGGTGATTGTTGCCGCACGCCTGTTCCATGTCTGTGGTATGTTGCCCACGTTAATCATTTTGCCGTGGAAGAGTCTCATGCCAAGTCGGGGTTTGTCGTTTTTTCGTCTCTTGATGTTGTGGACTGTGCTGTTGATCGCAGCCTGTGATGATGCGGGTGATGCCAGCCGCAACGAGGAGGGCAACAGCGTTGCCGCAGAGCAAAACGACGCTGACCAGAAGGTATCCCCCCTGGATGATCGTTGGCAGACCCACCTGGCGGCCCTGCCGGCAGGCACCATCAGCGCCCGCGCGCCTTTGGTGGTGCGTTTTAATCATCCAGTAGCCACCCCTGATCAACTGGACAAGCCTCAGTCCGGGGTGGTGCGGCTGTTACCGGAAAGGGCGGTGACGGCGGTGTTTACCGCCGAAGACCGGCTGGAAATTCGCCCCTCCGAACCTCTGCCCGGCGGAGAATCGCTGACGCTGGTCTTGTACGCCCAGGGGCTTGCCAACGTGGACGATGCTTTGAGCCCTGCCGAATTTTCCCTGCAGGTGCTGCGCCAGCAGATGAGCCTGACGGTGGCATCTCTGTTGCCCACGGACGATGGCAGCGAGATGGTACTACGCGGCAGCCTGGAGACCCGCGATCTGGCGGACCAGGCTCACGTAGAGGCGGTACTGGACGCCCGCCAGAACGACAAGACCCTGACGGTTAACTGGCAGCATGACAGTGCCGGCCTGCGCCATGATTTTTCGGTGACCGGGATTGTGCGCGAACAGCAGGCCAGTGATGTATCACTGCGCTGGGATGCGGCGCCCCTTGGCGTGAACAACGAGGGCAACCGTCATTACACGGTGCCGGCACTGAAAAACTTCGCGGTAACCAATGTGCGGGCGGTCAGTTACCCGAAACCCCATGTCCAGGTGAACTTTTCCGAAGCCTTGCAAGCCACCCAGAACCTGAAAGGGCTGGTCACGTTGAATGGCAAGGCGCCGCGAGTGGAAGTGGATGGCAGTACCCTGCGCATTTATCCGCAGGATGAGCTGGAAGACGATGTGAAGCTGGTGATTGACGGCAGCCTGCGCTCCGCCAGCCAGGGTCGTCTGACGGACAAGCTGGAAAAAACCGTTACCCTGATGACCAGCAAGCCTGGGGTGCGTTTTGTCGGCGACGGCACCATCCTGCCCGATGGAAAACAGCTTAGCGTACCGTTCGAAGCGGTGGGCGTGCGCTCGGTGAAAGTGCAGGCGTTCCGGGTATTCGATGACAACATCGGCCGGTATCTGCAAGGCAGCGAGCTGAATGAAGCCGACATGGACTCTCGCAGCGGCCGCTACCTGTGGCAGAAAACCCTGACCCTGCCGGGTAATGGTGATGGCTGGCAACGCTACCAGCTGGACCTTACCGAGCTGATGGCCAAGCATCCCAACGGTTTGGTGCATCTGACGCTGGCGATTGATGGCGACGACATTAGCTACAGCTGCCCGGACGGAGCCCTCAAGAAAAAAACCACCTTGCCGGACAGCTATGAAGGCCCCGGGCAGGATGAGGACCGCTCTGATCTCTACGAGAACTACTATGCCGACGCGGGCTACCTGAGCTGGTACGAGAAAGATAACCCCTGTTCCGACAGCTACTACCAATACAACGATCTGGCCAGCAGTACCCGCGCCTTCCTGGCCTCCAACCTGGGCCTGATCGCCAAGCGCGGCCAGAACGATACCCTGCTGGTGGTGGCCACCGAGCTGGACAGCAACACCCCCGCCGAAGACGTGGTGCTCAAGGCCTACAACTACCAGTTGCAGCAAGTGGGCATGGGGCTCACCGATGCCGAGGGCATGGCCAGCCTCACACTGGACGGTTCCGCCTATTATCTGGAAGCGGTCAAGGACCGGGACAACGGTTACCTGAAACTGGCCCGCAACCGGGCCCTGCCCACCAACCAGTTCAACACCGGTGGTCAGCAAGTTCGCGATGGCCTGAAAGGGTTCTTCTATGGCGAGCGGGATGTGTGGCGCCCCGGTGATGACATTCACCTGACCTTTATTCTGGAAGACCAGGACAACACCATTCCCGCCGGCCACCCTTTGACGCTGGACTGGTTCGACCCGCGGGGCAACAAGGTGAAAAGCTACACCCTGGACAAGCCGGTGGGTGACTTTTACGCCTTTACACTACACACAGAAGAGGACGCGCCCACCGGTAACTGGCGCGCGGTGGCTCGGCTGGGGCAACGCTATTTCGATACCCCGATCCGGGTGGAAGCGATCAAGCCCAACCGGCTGAAAATCGAACTGGATCTGCCGGAGATGCTCTACACCAACGACGCCACCGACATTGGGTTATTTACCCAATGGCTGAACGGCGCCACCGCCGCCAATTTGAAGGCCGACATGAAAGTGCGGGTGAGTGCGCGCACCACCCGTTTCAGTGGCTACGACGCTTATCACTTCGACGATCCCACCCGAAAGCTCAGCAGCGAACCCTTCACTGCCTTCGATGGCAACGTGGATGCGAAGGGCAACGCCACCGTGCCGCTCACCGTGAATGTGGAGCAGACCCCGGGCATGCTGCGCGCCACCCTGACGACCCGCGTGTTTGAAAACAGCGGCGATTACAGCACCCAGATTCGCAGCGTGCCGGTGTACCCGTTCAAGCATTGGGTGGGCATGCGCATCCCCGAAGGCAGCGGCTGGGGCGGGGCTCTGTCCCGTGAAGGCCTGCATGCCATCGACCTGATCAGCCTGGACAGCGACGGCCAGCCCGACGCCAGCCGGCCGCTGGATATCAGTGTCTACCAGATTGATTGGCGCTGGTGGTGGGACCGGGCCGGTGATGACCTGAGCAACTACATCAGCGACCCCAACACCAAACGCGTAGCCGATGCACAGATCACCACCGACGCAGAAGGTCGCGCCCAGTGGAATCTGAACGGCGAAGACTACGATTGGGGGCGCCATCTGATCCGCATTTGTGACCGGCAAAGCGATCACTGCACCGCACAAACCGTGTATCTGGGTTGGAGCTGGGAGCAGGCCAGTGGCAGCCAGGATGCAGCCACACGCCTGTCCCTGTCAGCGGATCAGGACCGTTACGCCGTTGGCGACACGGCCCATATTCAATTGCCCGCTGTGGCCAAGGGTCGCCTGCTGGTGAGTCTGGAAACCGGTTCACGGGTACTGGATCACTACTGGCTGCCCGCCAACGGTGAAGCGCAAACCCTGGATATCCCCATCACCGCCAATATGGCGCCCAACGTGTACGTGCATGTGGCGCTGCTGCAGCCGCACAGCGGCCGCAACAACGACCGGCCCATCCGGCTTTATGGCCTGGTGCCGCTGTTGGTGGATGACCCGAACACCCGTCTTGCCCCGCAGGTGAGCGCCCCGGACAAGGTGAAACCGGAAGAGACCTTTACCGTGAAGGTCAGCGAAAAGCAGGGCAAGCCGATGACCTACACCCTGGCGCTGGTGGATGAAGGCCTGCTTGGCCTGACCAACTACCAGACCCCGGATCCCCACGACAGCTTCTATCGCCGCGAAGCCCTGGGGGTGCTGACCTGGGATCTGTTCGACATGGTGGTGGGGGCCTACGGGGCAGAACTGGATCAACTGCTGGCACTGGGCGGCTCCGACGGCGCTGACGATGGCCGGGAAAAGCAGCGTCGCCGCTTCCCGCCGGTGGTGAAGTTCCTGGGGCCGTTCACGCTGGATGCCAACGAAACCGTTAACCACGAGATTACCTTGCCGCCGTACATGGGCCAGGTGCGGGCCATGGTGGTGGCCGGTGACAACGGCGCCTATGGCAAAGCCGAACAGGACATTACCGTCACCCAGCCGCTGACGGTGCTGAGCACCTTGCCACGGGTACTGGGTCCGGGGGAAAGCGTGTCGCTGCCAGTGACGGTGTTCGTTACCGACGACAGCCTGAAAAAAGTCACCCTGACCGTGGACGCCGATGAAGACCTGTTCGAAGTTGAGCAGGGCAACGCCACGCTGACCTTCACCGGCCCGTCCGATCAGATTGCCATGCTGAAAATCACCGCCAAACAGCAGGTGGGTACCGGTGACATCACCGTCACCGCAAAAGGCGGCAAACACCGTGCCTCGGAAACCGTGCACCTGCCAGTGCGCGCGGCGAACCCGCCCACCACCCGCGATACCCGCAAGGTGCTGGCGCCCGATGAAATCTGGGCGCTGGAATCGCAGCCCCATGGCATGGCCGGCACCAATAGCAGCACCGTGGTGGTCAGTGCCTTGCCCGCCATGGGCCTGGAGCGCCGGTTGGACTACCTGCTGCGCTACCCGCATGGCTGCATCGAGCAGACCACCTCATCGGTGTTGCCGCAGCTGTACCTGAATCAGCTACTGCAACTGGACGAGCAGCAAAAGCAGGAGGTGCAGGACAACGTCACCGCCGGCATCGAGCGCCTCAAGCGTTTCCAGCTAGCCGATGGCGGTTTCAGCTACTGGCCCGGCCTGGCCAACGCCAGCGACTGGGGCACCAGCTATGCCGGCCACTTCCTGCTGGAAGCCAAACGGCTTGGCTACGCGGTGCCGGCCACCATGCTGGATAACTGGACGGCCTATCAGGTTCGCCGCAGCCAGAGCCTGGGCGATCGCCCCTGGCAGTGGAGTGCGGAAGCCTATCGCCAATACACCCTGGCCCTGGCGGGCAAACCGCAGGTCGGCGCCATGAACCGGCTGCGCGAGCGGCTGCAAATGGCAAAGCCGGATTACTCACGCAGTGCCAGTTATCACAGTGGCCGCTGGTTGCTGGCAGCGGCCTACCTGCAAATGGGCCTTAGCGATGTGGCGGCGGAACTCACCGCCAAAGCTGCTGCCGATCTGGAATACGATGGCGCCAGTTACACCTATGGTTCCTTGCTGCGCGATCAGGCTATCCGCCTCACCGTGGCCGATGCCCGTGGCGATACCGCCGAGGCCTGGACCCTGGCGCAGGACATCGCCAGCCAGCTGTCTGCCGATCACTGGTACAGCACCCAGACCACCGCCTGGTCGCTGATGGCCATGGCCCGTTATGCGGGCAGCCAGAGTGATGAGAAGGGCTACCGGTTTGCGCTCCGTGAAGGCAAGCAGGACTGGCAGGACATCGCGGTAACGTCGCCGGTGTATCGCCAGCACCTGGTGGACAGCCAGCAAGCGCAATCCTTTAGTGTGCGCAACGATAGCCAGCGCAAACTGTTTGTCACCCTCAGCAATACCGGCACACCGCTGCCGGGTAATGAGCAGGCCACGAGTGAGGGGCTGAGCCTGGTTACCCGTTTCCTGGCAGAGGGCAAGCCAGTCAATCCGGCCAGCCTGATCCAGGGGCAGGATTTTGTTGCCGAAGTCACGGTGACCAACACCGGTAACCGCACCCTGGAAAACCTGGCCCTCACCCAGATCCTGCCGTCCGGCTGGCAGATTACCAGCAGCCGGCTGGATGGCAGCGCCGACGAGCAGGAGCGCGTCACCTACCAGGATCTGCGCGACGATCGTGTCATGCATTACTTCGACCTGAAGCCCGGCAGCAAGCACAGCCTCACCGTGCGCGTGGCCCTCAACGCGTCCTTTGCCGGGCGTTTCTACCTGCCCGCCTGGAACGTGGAAGCCATGTACGACGGCACCCGCCAGGCCCGCAGCAAAGGGCAGTGGATTGAAGTGAAGCGCGAGTAGCGAGTAGGTCGAATTAGATGTGTAGGTCGTGTTAGGCGTAGCCGTAACCCGACACCGGGCCTCGCCGCTCGCGGCACATGCCCAATGTCGGATTACGCCTTTCAGGCTAATCCGACCTACGGTTGTGGGGATTGCTTACATGGGGTCATGCCAATGCACTCTCGTTTTTCTTTGCCTCTCACGTATAGGCTCGTAACCTCATTTCTCCGAAAAACGAGGCCCCATGCATTACCGACGCCATTACCTACGCGGTGGCTGTTATTTCTTTACCGTGGTCACCCACCAACGCAAACCGGTTCTGACCGATGAATCCACGATTAACGCGTTACGCCAAGCCTTTAAAACTGTACAAAAACGCCACCCCTTGCGCATCAACGCCATCGTGATCTTGCCGGATCATCTCCACTGCATCTGGACCCTGCCGGAAACGGACCATGACTTTTCAACCCGCTGGCGTTTAATCAAGGGAATGGTCACAAAACATGGCCAAATCAACACGCCGATCTGGCAAAAACGTTTCTGGGAACATACCCTTCGAGACGTGCATGATTTGCAAGCCCATACCGATTACATCTACTACAACCCGGTAAAGCATGGTTACGTCCTTCAACCCGCCGATTGGCCCTACAGCAGCTTCCGCCGGGATGTGGCTCGTGGGCTGTATCCCGCTGATTGGGGTGGCAATCCGTTGTTGCCGGATGACATTGGTAACGAATAATGGCGAATGTCGGATTACGCCTTTCAGGCTAATTCGACCTACAGGCAGGCGCCCGGCCGTAGGTCGTGTTAGGCGCAGCCGTAACCCGACAATGGGACTTGTTCCGGGCTCTCACCGACAATGAGCCTGCGCCGCGTCATCCTGACTCTGCTAATCATCGCCGTGCCGATCGTCGCTGCACTGCAGTTCTGGCCGCTGCCGGAGCGGCTCACGAACACCCCCTACGCCACCCTGATGCTGGATCGCAATGACCGCTTGCTCGGTGCCCGTATCGCAGCGGATGAACAATGGCGCTTTGTGCCGGTGGAGACTCTGCCGGATAAATATCGCCGGGCCTTGCTGAGCTACGAAGACAAACGCTTCTTCGCCCACCCGGGTGTGGACCCATTGGCCATTGCCCGTGCGGCCTGGCTTAATGCCCGCGCCGGGCGGGTGGTCAGTGGCGGCTCCACACTCACCATGCAGCTGGCCCGGCTGTTACGGGATGATCCGCCCAGAACCCTGCCGGAAAAGGCCCGCGAAGCGGTGCTTGCCCTGCAACTGGAGTGGCATTTCAGCAAGGATGAGCTACTGATTGAGTACGCCAGCCGGGCGCCCTTTGGCGGCAATATCGTTGGATTGCGGGCCGCCGCCTGGCGCTATTTTGGCCGTGAACCGGCGGCGCTCAGCTGGGCGGAAGCGGCGCTGCTGGCGGTGCTGCCTAATGCCCCTTCGCTGATTCACCCCGGGCGGAACCGGGAGCGGTTGCTGGCCAAACGCAACACTTTGCTGAACGCTCTGCACAGCCAGGGCGACCTGTCGACGACAGACCTGAAGCTGGCCTTGCTGGAGCCCTTGCCCGATGCGCCCAGGCCGCTCCCCGGCAGCGCCGACCACTTGCTTACCTCGCTCACCGCCAGCAGCCCGCAGCACCTGTTCCACACCACCCTGGATGCAGACCTGCAGCACCGCGTGCGGGAACTGGCGCGCCAGCATGGGCAGCGGTTAGCGGGGGAGGGGGTGCATAACGTGGCGGTGGTGGTGATCGACCACGCCGATTTGGCCACTCGCGCCTATGTGGGCAACATGACCCACGGCGATGCCCATGAATATGGCGCGGCCGTGGATATCGCCAGCGCCCCGCGCTCCACCGGCAGTGTCCTCAAACCTTTGCTTTACGGACTCATGCTTGATGACGGCCTGCTGTTGCCCGATACCCTGGTGCCGGATCTGCCCACCAACTACGGTGGCTTCAGCCCGGAAAATTTCGACCACGCTTACCGGGGGGCGGTCCCCGCTCATCAGGCGCTCAGCCAGTCGCTGAACATTCCTGCCGTGCGCATGTTGCGTGAATACGGGCTGGGCCGCTTTCACAGCCAGCTGCAACGCATGGGCATGGGCACCCTGTTTCGTAGCGCGGAAGATTACGGCTTAACGTTGGTGCTGGGCGGGGCGGAAGGCACGCTTAACGAACTCACCGGCATTTATGCGCGCCTGTTCGCCAGCGCCATGCAGGCCCCGCCCTACCCGGTGGCGATGCTGCAATCTGCCATGGCCGACCGCCAGCCCGGCGTGCCGGTGCTCAGCCCCGGTGCCGCCTGGTTAACACTGGATGCCCTGCGGGACGTGGCCCGGCCCGGGACCGCCCGGCAATGGCGGCTGTTCAGTTCCAGCCAGCCCATTGCCTGGAAAACCGGTACCAGCTATGGCCTGCGCGATGCCTGGGCCATCGGTAATAACGGGCGCTATACCGTGGGGGTCTGGGCGGGTAACGGCAATGGCGAACCGGCACCCACGCTGGGCGGCACCGCTACCGCCGCGCCGTTGATGCTGGATGTGTTCAGCCTGTTGGGGCCGGCCCGTTGGCCGGAGCCGCCGTTGGACGACCTGAAAACCGTGCGTGTATGCAGCGACGATGGCTATCTGGCCGGCGGACGTTGCCCCACGGTGGAGCGGCTGGCCCCGTTGCACAGCCACTTTGAAACCGTGACGCCGTACCATGTGCGCGTGCATCTGGATAGCAACGGCCAGCGGGTGCATAGCCAGTGCGAACCGGTCAGCGCCATGCGCCACCGGGACTGGTTTGTGCTGCCGCCAGGGCAGGCCTGGTTCTACCAGCGCCGCCACCCGCACTATCGGCCGTTGCCCGCCTGGCGGGATGATTGTCTGGCCGGCGCCAGGGCCATGAATAGCGAGCCGCCCATGGCGCTGATCTATCCCCATGCGGGCACGGCAATTTATATTCCGGTGGAACTGAATGGCCGCTTGGGGCGGGCGGTATTTCGCGCCGTCCATCAACGGGCTGACGCCACGCTGTACTGGCATCTGGATGCGGCTTATCTGGGTGAGACCCGGCATTTCCACGAATGGGCGCTCACCGCCGAGCCCGGCTGGCATACCCTGACGCTGGTGGATGACCAGGGCTTTCGGTTAAAGCGGCGCTTCAAGGTGCTGGGAAAATGAGACGCTCCACGCAGGCATGCTGCACGCAACCACGCTGCTTAATCCTGTTCCCGCTTGCGGGAGAAAGGCCGCAGAGGAGGAGAAAGACCGCAGCGAATAAAAGGGCATGGCAAGCCGTAAAACCGCACATCCACCGCGCCTTTTTGTCGTGAATCTGATAAACAAGGACTCTCAACGCAACGAATGGGGCCAAGGATGAAGCACCTGCACTATCACACCTGCAATCTTTGCGAAGCCATGTGCGGTATCGAGATAGAGCATTGCGGCGATGACATACAAGCCATTCGCGGGGACAAGGCCGATTCGTTCAGCCGTGGCCATATCTGTCCCAAGGCGGTGGCCCTGCAGGATCTGCACAACGACCCGGACCGCCTGCGCCATCCGGTGAAACGGACGGCCGATGGCTGGGTGCCGATCAGTTGGGATGAGGCCCTGGACGAAACCGCCCAACGGCTCCACGCGATACAACAGGAGCATGGCAAGAATGCGGTGTCCCTGTACCTGGGGAACCCCACAGCCCACAATCACGGTGCCCTGTTTACCCTGTTGCCGTTTACCCAGGCGCTCAACACCCGCCAGCGTTACAGTGCCACCTCGGCAGACCAGTTGCCCCATCAGCTTGCGACTTATCAGTTGTTCGGCCATCAAGCGCTGTTTCCCATCCCGGATATCGATCGCACCGACTACTTCATGATTATTGGCGGCAATCCGCTGGCCTCCAACGGGTCCATCATGACGGTTCCCGACGTCAAGAACCGGTTCAAGGCGCTGCGAAAACGCGGCGGCAAACTGGTGGTGGTGGACCCGCGTCGCACCGAAACCGCCCGGGTGGCAGACGAGCATTATTTCGTGCGCCCGGGCACCGATGTGTACCTGTTGTTGGCGCTGGTTCAGGTGATGTATACGGAATTGCTGGTGGCGCCGGGCCGCCTCGAGTCCTTGCTGGATGGCAAGAAGACCCTGGAAAAGCTGGTGACGCCGTGGACCCCGGAAAAAGTGGCAGCGGCGGTGGGGCTTTCTGCTGATCAGATCCGCAAACTCGCCCGTGACATTGCCAGTGCACCCAGCGCGGCGGTGTATTCCCGCGTGGGCGTCACCACCAGCGCCCATGGTGCGCTCAGCGCCTGGCTGGTCTACGTGATCAATATCCTTACCGGTAATCTGGACCGGGAAGGGGGCGTCATGTTCACCAATCCGGCCTTTGATATCCTCGCCATGAGTGGCCTCAGCGGTGATACCGGCAGCTTCGATCGCTACCGCAGCCGGGTAAAGGGTTACCCGGAATTCGGTGGCGAATTCCCGGTGACCACCATGGCTGATGAAATGCTCTCCCCGGGGCTGGGCCAGGTGAAGGCGTTTATTTCCCATGCCGGCAATCCGGTGCTGTCCTGCCCGGATGGCAGCAAGCTGGACCGGGCCCTGGCCGGGCTGGATTTCATGGTCAGCATTGATCTCTATATCAATGAGACCGCTCGCCATGCCGACATTATTTTGCCGCCCACCGGGCAGCTGGAGCATGGCCAGTTCGACCCGATTTTTCAGGCAGTGGCAGTGCGCAATGTGGTGAAATACACACCGCCTCTGGTACCCCGCCCGGAGGGCATGTTGCACGACTGGGAAATCCTGCTCGGGCTTACTACGAGGTTGAACCGGCTCAAGGCGCGCAGTCGACGCAGCCGTTTGAAGGTGGCGGCCACCGACCGCTTTGTCCGCAAATTGGGTGACACCGGCATCATCGATCTGGGCCTGCGCCTGGGGCCCTATGGCAGTGGCGGCAAGGCCATGGCCGAGCTCAAAAAGAACGGCCTGCATACGCTGCCCAAAGTGGCCTGGCGCCTGCTGCGGGGCAAGAGCCATGGGCTGACCTTCAAGAGCCTGCAAGCGGCTCCGCATGGCATTGATCTGGGGCCGCTGACGGCCATGTTGCCCCAGCGCCTGTTCACGGCTGATCAGCGCATCAATCTGGTTCCCGCGCTCTACCACCGTGCCCTGCAAGGGTTGCCGGTGCCTTCTGCTCCTGAAAAGGATCAGCTGCTGATGATTGGCCGGCGCCATATCCGCAGCAATAATTCCTGGATGCACAACAGCCAGCGCCTGATCAAAGGCAAGGGGCGCTTCATGGTGATTGTGCACCCGCAGGATGCCCAGCGACTGGGTGTGGAAGAGGGCGCGGATGTGACCGTCAGCGGTAGCGCTGGCAGCATCACGCTCCCGGCCAATATCAGCGACGACATCATGGCCGGGGTCATCAGTGTGCCCCACGGTTGGGGCCATGACCGCGACGGCGTGCAGCTGGAAATTGCCCGCTCTACCCAGGGCAGCAGTGTGAACGATGTGATCGGCACGGAACGGGTGGAAGCGGTAACGGCCATGGCGCAGCTCAATGGCATTCCCGTCACGCTGGCCCCAGCAACCTGCCCGTGAGAGTCGCTCCGTGGCGAGCGGCGGTATGGGTTGCCGGGTGTCTGTCGCTGCCTTGCGCGGCGGCGGTTACCGAAACCGATACTTTCATGGCGAATGTGGAGAAGGGCACCCACGGCCCCAACCTGGAAAAAGGCAACTGGGTGGTGGCCCCGATCCCCGTGTCGAACCCCACCATGGGCACCGGTTTGCAGCTGGCGACCCTGTATCTGCACCCCTCCCGTGATGGCAATGGTGGGCCCAACCCCACCAGCGGGCTGGGCGCCATGTATACCGATACCGACAGCTGGGTGGTCGGCGCCTTTCATCAGGATTACCTGCTGGATGACCGTTTGCGGGTCACGGCGGCGGCAGGTACCGGTTCTTTAAAGCTTAAATACTACGGTTTTGGTGGTGACGGTTTCTTTGCCAATAATCCACTGGATTACACCATCGACATGGTAATGGGGTTTGCCCGCGCCCAGTGGCGCCTGCCGCAATCCGATCACTGGTTCCTGGGCCCGGCGCTGATTTATGGTGACGGGGATGTGGACATGGAGTTCGATCAACGGGTCGCCGGGTTGCCGGGCTTGAGCAAGGATATCGCCGTTGGCGGGGCGGGCATGGTGTTGACCTACGATTCGCGGGACAACAATTATTTCCCCACCCAGGGCATCAATTTCAGTGCCTCCTATTTTGATTTTGGCGAGGCCATGGGCAGCGATTTTGATTACGGCAAAACCCGGCTGGACCTGAGCTATTACAAACAACTGTTCCCGGACTTGGTGCTTGCCACCAATGGCGCCTGGGAAAGCACCTCGGGGCGAGCGCCGTTTTTCAATCAGGCGTCGGCAGGCGTGCGTGGGTATAACCGGGGCGAGTACATGGACGATGATGCCCTGAAAGCCAGCATCGAAGGCCGCTATGCCATTTTGCCGCGCTGGGTGTGGGTGGCGTTCTACGATTATGGCTGGGTCAACGACAGTGGGGAGCCAATCTTCAAAGGAAAAACCGCCCACAGCATTGGCACCGGCCTGCGCTGGCAAACCACTCCGGAAAAGCCCCTGCACATCGGCGTGGATGTGGCCTTCACCGAAGACGATACCGTCTTCTTTATTCAGTTGGGCGAAAGTTTTTAACGCTTGAGTGGGCTTTCCGTTGCTTCGCCTGAATGTCAGGTTACGCCTTTCAGGCTAACCTGACCTACGACCGGATCTCACCATATCTGTGGCACTTTCTGCAGCTTGTCCAGCGAGTAACCGCGCTCTCGGGCGATGCTCAGCAGGTGTTCATAGGTCTTGGCATCCATCTCCGGGCTGCGGGCCATGATCCACAGGTAGTCCCGTTTCTGCCGCCCCACAATGGTGGTCTGATAATTTGGGTCCACATACAGCACCCGGAAATCCGCCTTGAACGGCCAGAGGAATCGCATTTTCCAGATTGCCGGATTCTCGTCGCTGACAAAGCCGGTGGGTGTCATGGTTTTCAGGTCCCCGTCGGGGGCATCCTTGCGGAAGGTGAAGGTGGTCGCAATTTCATTGGGGCCGGCCCGGCGATAGGTCTCGGTGGCGTTATGGGCGCCTTTTTCGGGAAAGGTGGGGATATTGGCAATCACATACCACTGGCCCATGAAGCGGTCCAGGTCGAACGGATCCGCCACTTCAATCGGTGCAGTCGGTGTGGTTTGGCAGGCGTTGAGCATAATCAGGCTCACTATCAACAACATTGGGCGCATAGGTCTCTCCATGACCCGGAGCATCGCATCAACCGGTGCAACGCTGGGTGAATCCTGGTGATTCCGTAGGTCGACTTAGCCGTAGCCGTAAGCCGACATTCAATGTCGCCGACGTCTCAGGGGGTGAGTGTCGGATTACGTCTTTAAGACTAATCCGACCTACGCAGGCAGTCCGGGGGCTTGAAAGTCCCCCGCGCCATCACAACCCCTGTAATACCTAACCGGAAAAGGAGAACCGCGTGAACGTTCTTATTGCAGGTGCAAACGGCAAAATTGGTCGCCGGCTGATTCCCCATCTGGTGGCAGACGATATCCACGTTACCGCTATGGTGCGCGATGCAGCCCAGGCTCAGTCCCTGAAAGAGCTGGGCGCCAACGATGTGGTGGTGGCCGACCTGGAGGGTGATTGCCGTGAGGCGTTGAAAGGGCAGAACACGGTGATTTTTACCGCAGGCTCTGGTCCTCACACCGGTCCGGAGAAAACCCTCGACGTGGATCAGAATGGCGCCATTGCGTTGGTGGATCAGGCGAAAGAGCAGGGTGTGGAGCGCTTTATCATGGTCAGCTCCATGCGCGCCGATGACCCGGACAGTGGCCCGGAAAAAATGCGCCATTACTTTGAAGCCAAAGGCAATGCGGACAACCACTTGCGCGGCAGTGGTCTGGACCATGTCATCGTCCGCCCGGGGCGACTAACAGAAGAGCCGCCGCTGGAGAAGGTTCGGCTGGAGCCGAAAATAAAGGACTTTGGAGAAATCTCCCGCGAAGATGTCGCCAAGGTGCTGGCGGAAGTCACCCGGATGGAGATTCGCAATCAGGAATTTGATGTGATCACCGGAGAGACTCCCATCCGGGATGCGTTGCAAAACGTTTGAGGTATACATGTCGGCTTACGCCTTAAGGCTAAGCCGACCTACGGTTATTCCCAAGGCGGGGGCGTAGGTCGGTTTAGGCCGAAGGCCGTAAACCGACACCTCTTCACTCTCCATTAGCAATCATTCCCTGAATTGTCTGACAATCGTTTCTGCCCTTCCCTCATCCTTCCCCTAGGTATAAAGAGGCCTGCGTCACCAATACGTATGAATTACGTAGTGTTAGTGCTGAAACCCATTCGCATTGCGGTAAACAAACTGTAAAATGCCGCTGCTTGTCATATGGATGACAAAAAAAAGTACGCATAATCCGCCCCTCGATGTCAAAACAGCTGGATAGGATGTCCTTAGTGCAGTTTTCTTCACAGTTAACCCGTTGGAGTCTCGGGGGGCTGGCCTTTCTGTGTGCCATCAGCGCCCAAGCCGCTTCGCCCTGGGTGCCCGCCGGGGATCTGTCCGCACGCCATCACATCGAGGCGCTGCAGTCCCAGGGCTGCCTGGATGGCGTGACGCTCAGTTGGCCCATCAGCTGGGCTGCGCTGATGAAAAGCTACCGCCTTGCCCGTCACAGCCTCCCGGAAGCGGAAGCCAAACGTTGTGAAAACCAGCATGCCGCCTTCCTCGAAAAAGCCCTACAGCAGGCCCAGCAAAGCACCCGTGGTGTTTCCATTGAACTGGGTGGCGCCAACCAGGAGCCGCTCTACACCAGCTTCGATACCCAGGTAGAAGACGAATTCACCAGCCAGGTGACACTTTACGGCATGGGTGATCGTTGGGCCGGGCAGCTGGCGGTGGGGTATGTGGATGGCGAGCGCGACAACCAGTATGTGCGTCTGGACGACACCTACCTGGCCGGCATCATCGGCAACTGGCAGCTGGGCGTCGGTGCTGTCGATCGCTGGTGGGGTCCGGGCTGGCAAAGCTCGCTGGCCCTGTCCAATAATGCTCGCCCGGTTCCCGGGCTATGGCTATCCCGACAAATGCCGCTGGCACCGGAAAGCCCCTGGCTTAGCTGGATCGGCCCCTGGGACCTGCAACTGATTGCCGGACAATTGGAGCACGACCGCGCTATCCCGGATGCTCGCCTGCTGGGCGCCCGCTTTGTCTTCAAGCCGCTGGATTCCCTGCAAATCGGCCTGTCGCGCCTGGCGCAATGGGGTGGGGAAGGGCGTCCGCAGGGCCTGGATGCCTTATGGAATGCGGTTATTGGTCGCGATAACGGTGAAACATCCGGCCTGGAAGAAGGGCAGGACCCCAGTAACCAAATTGGGGGGGTGGATTTCCGCCTGTCTCTGAACCCGGGTGACGTTCCCCTCGGTATCTATGGACAATTCATGGGTGAAGACGAAGCGGGGGGCTTGCCCTCGAAGCTATCGTCTTTGGCTGGCGTGGATGTGGTCACCGGCTGGGGCAAGGGCTCCCAGCGCTTCTTTGTGGAAGCCACCGACACCGTTGCCGGTAGCTGGTTTAGTGACCGCCGCCACAATGTCATGTATGAGCACAGCACTTATCAAAGCGGTTTCCGCTACCATGGCCGCAACATGGCCAGTACCTGGGAAGGCGACGCCCAAGCCGTCACCCTCGGCATTCAGCAGTTTTTCCGCCACGACGTGTCGGTGGCGCTGAGCCTGTCGCAAGCGACCCTGAACGAAGAGGGCGGGATACGCGCGGTGGTCACGGAAGATGGCGACGCTATCCTTCAGGCCGTTGAAGAACAGGACATCACCCTGGCCGAATTGCGCATCGGCCACTCCTTATTCGGCGGCCGCCTGAACTGGCTGCTTTCTGCTACGGATGAACCCGTAGTGACCTATGAAGAGCGGGAGCGGTTCACCGCCGGCCTTCAGTGGACCCGCCACGTGAATTGGTAACAGAGTTTATGCAGGTATCTATGAATCCTTTCGGGAAATTTCTGGCTGTCGGCCTCCTGGCTTCGTTAGCAGGCTGCACGGTTGTGCCGGGCTCCCACATTTCCACCTCGCCGGGCTGGTTTCTCGATGAAGACGAAAGTGCGGAAGAAGCCGAACCCCTGCCGGATGTGGTGCAGGTGCATACCATTACCACCAATGTGCTGAAAGCCGAGCCCCAGGACAAAGCCAAGCCGGCCCCGGTCCTGCTCGAAGAGCCGGCAGATTACGATTACGTGGTCGGGCTAGGTGATGTACTGCAAATAACAGTGTGGGATCACCCGGAGCTGACCATTCCGGCGGGTTCCATGCGTAGCCCGTCCGAATCCGGTAACTGGGTACATAACGACGGCACCATTTTTTATCCCTACGTCGGCAAGATCAAAGTGGTCGGCCTGCGTGTCACCGAAATCCGTGACCTGATCGCCCAGCGTATTGCCGAATACATCGAAGACCCGCAAGTGGATGTGACCATTGCGGCTTTCCGCAGCCAGCGCGTCTATGTGTCTGGTGCGGTCAAACAACCCGGCGCCTACCCGGTGACCAATGTGCCCTTGCGACTGCTGGATGCGGTGAATTCGTCCGGTGGGTTGACCGAAATGGCCGACTGGAACGATGTCACTCTTACCCGTAACGGGCAGGAATATACCCTGTCGCTAAAAGCGGTCTACCAGGAAGGCAACCCGGCCTACAACGTGTTGCTGCGTCCCGGTGACGTGGTCCACGTGGCCCGCAACGATGACAACAAAGTCTTTGTGTTGGGTGAAGTGGGTGAGAATCAGCCCGTGCCCATGACCCGTAACGGCCTGACCCTGGCGGAAGCCCTGTCCTCCTCCGGCGGTTACACCCAAGACACTGCCGATGCCCGGGGCATTTTTGTGTTGCGTCGCGCGCCGCAGGGGAGTGATCACCTGATTGACCTGTACCAGCTCAATGCCAAGGACGCTACCGCCCTGATTCTGGCGGATGGTTTCGATTTGCAAAGCCGCGACATCGTCTATGTCACCGCCGCGCCGCTGGCCCGCTGGAATCGCGTAATCAAGAATATCCTGCCGACCTTCCAGACCATCTACTACGGGGCGCTGGCGGCAGACCGGGTAAGGGATCTGGACGAGTAATGTTTAATCGCATTCTGGTGGTTTGCGACGGGAATATCTGTCGCAGCCCCACCGTCGCCGCCATGCTGCGGGAGCTGAAACCGGAAAAAGCCGTGTCTTCTGCTGGCCTGGTTGGGCTGGTGGGTCAGGACATGGAAGCCACTGCTCGCGCCGTAGCGGAAGAAAACGGTCTGGACTGTGGCACACATGTGGCCCGCAAGCTGGACAGCGAGCTGTGCCGTGACAGCGATTTGATTCTGGTCATGGAAAGCCGCCAGAAAGAACGCCTGGGCAGAGCCTTCCCGGAAGCCAGTGGCAAGACATTCCTGCTAACTCACTGGAATGGCGGCCACGACATCCCCGACCCCTACAAACGCGGCCGGGATGCCTTCGAAAGAATCTACCCGCCCATGCGCGAAGCCACAAAAGCCTGGGCAGAAAAACTGTAGAGAGTTATGTAGGAGCACCTCTTGAGGTGCGAATCGTGCCCCCTTCTAGGGGGCACTGTAGGAGTTCCCTTCCAGGGGACGAACCAAGCGCCAGCGCGGAAATCACCCAAGGGTGATAAGAAACCGCCGGTACACGGGCACAGCTCGACAAGAAACAGCACGGCTATGTAGGAGTTCCCTTCCAGGGGACGAACCAAGCGCCAGCGCGAAGATCACCCAAAGGGGTGGTAAGAAACCGCCGGTACACGGGCACAGCTCGACAGGAAATAGCACCGCTGTGTAGGAGTTCCCTTCCAGGGGACGAACCAAGCGCCAGCGCGGAGCCCACCCAAAGGGGTGGTAAGAAACCGCCGGTAGACGGGCACAGCTCAGCAAGAAACAGCACGGCTGTGTAGGAGTTCCCTTCCAGGGGACGAACCAAGCGCCAGCGCGAAGCCCACCCAAAGGGGTGGCAAGAAACCGCCGGTACACGGGCACAGCTCGACAGGAAATAGCACCGCTGTGTAGGAGTTCCCTTCCAGGGGACGAACCAAGCGACAGCGCGAAGATCACCCAAGGGTGATAAGAAACCGCCGGTACATGGGCACAGCTCGACAGGAAATAGCATCGCTGTAGGAGTTCCCTTCCAGGGGACGAACCAAGCGCCAGCGCGAAGCCCACCCAAAGGGGTGGTAAGAAACCGCCGGTACACGGGCACAGCTCGACAGGAAATAGCACCGCTGTGTAGGAGTTCCCTTCCAGGGGACGAACCAAGCGACAGCGCGAAGATCACCCAAGGGTGATAAGAAACAAGTGGCCCTTCCAGCGCGAGATGAAGGGTCGGTAGCCGGCGTTTACTCGCCAAGGCTCGGGTTCGTCCCCTGGAAGGGAACTCTTACAAGGGGCCCCGAAAAAACGCCCAACAGCAAAACAGACAGCAGAGCAAAAAACATGGCAGAAAACGCAACAAACACAGCACGGCAGCCGCAATCGTCTTCCAGCATGGCCGACGAAATTGACTTGCAACGTCTGTGGGGTCTGCTGGTCGACCACCGCTGGCTGATTATCGGCACCACGTTTATCGCCCTGTGCCTGGGGGTGGCTTATGCTTTGCTGGCCACCCCCATTTATAAAGCGGATGCGTTACTGCAAGTGGAAGACAAGCAGGGTGGCGTGCCCGGGTTTTCCGAACTGAATGAACTGTTTACAGAAGAGTCTTCTGCCGATGCTGAGATCCAGATTATCCGCTCACGGATGGTGCTGGGCGAAATCATCGACCAGTTACAGCTGGATATTAAAGTGGCGCCGGATCGATTTCCTTTCTTTGGCAGTATTGGCGCACCAGATCCTGCGCCAGAGTTTGTGCCGAAACCCTTATTTGCGGGTTATAGGGACAGTGAAACTTTCGTGACTATCAAATCTTTCCAGGTCTCGGAAAACCTGGAGGGAGAACCCTTCACCTTGATTGAAGAAAACGGCCAACCTGCGCTGTATCTTGACGAGCAAAAAGTGGGCAGCGCTCCGATGGGCACCCCAATTACCAGCGAAGACAAACGCATTACACTGGAGTTAGGGGAGTGGGAATACGGTGAAGAGCCGCTAACGCTGGTGCATCAAACCCGCGCCGAAGCCGTTAATCAACTTCGTGGCCGCCTTTCTGTCAGCGAGCAAGGGAAGGCGACCGGCATTATTGCCCTGTCCATCACTGGTCCCAGTAAAGCCCGTATCCGCGCTATTCTGGATGCAATTGGCGAAACCTATCTGCTGCAAAATATTAAACGCATGTCAGCGGAAGCGGAGAACAGCCTGGATTTCCTTGACGAGCAGCTTCCTGAAATCAAGGAAAAACTCACCGGCGCGGAAGAAAAGCTAAACGCTTATCGCTTGAAAAGTGAGTCCGTAGATTTGTCCCTGGAAACCCAGTCTGTGCTGGAGCGGCTGGTCGCCATCGAAGCAAAAATCAATGAACTGAAAATCAAGGAAAGCGAAGTCTCTGCCCGCTTTACCCGCGAGCACCCGGCATACCGAACCCTGATTCAACAGCGGGGCTCCCTGATTCAGGAAAAAGACGAGCTTAATAAACAAATAAAACAACTGCCGGAAACCCAGCAGGAAGTGCTGCGGTTGATGCGCGATGTGGAAGTGAACCAGGAAATCTACGTGGGCCTGCTTAACAAGGTGCAGGAGTTGCGCATCATGAAAGCCGGTACCGTCGGTAGCGTGCGCATTATCGACAAGGCCCTGGTGCAACCAGAGCCGGTAAAGCCAAAAAAAGCGCTGATTGCCATTCTGGCCGCCATGCTGGGGGCCATGGGCTCTGTCGGTATCGTTCTCCTCAAAGCGGCCTTTAACCGTGGTATCGAAAGCCCGGAACAGCTGGAAGAGCAGGGCATTTCTGTGTACGCCTCTATTCCTTTGTCTGAACACCAGCAAAAGGTAGACCGCCTGGAGGCCCTGAAGCGCCGCCGCAAGCGCAAGAAAGACAAAGACCCCATCCCGTTGCTAACCCTGTCAGACCCGAACGATCTGGCCGTGGAAGCCTTGCGCAGCCTGCGCACCAGCCTGCACTTCGCGATGATGGAAGCCAGCAACAAGGTGCTCATGGTCTCTGGCCCCAGTCCGGGGGTGGGTAAATCCTTTGTGTCTGCGAATCTGGGTGCGGTGCTCGCGCAGACAGGGAAAAAAGTGGTGGTGGTCGATGCGGATATGCGCAAAGGCCATATGCACCGCTTCTTCGAAAACCGTAACGACGCGGGCTTGTCGGACTACTTGTCTGGCCAGGTCGAACAGAGTGCCATTGTCCAGTCGACGCAGATGGAACATTTGGCCTTTATCTCCCGCGGGCAGGTGCCACCGAACCCGTCTGAGCTATTGATGCACGATCGCTTTAAAACGCTGATGGAATCTCTGAGTAGCCAGTACGACATCGTGCTGGTGGATACGCCGCCTATCCTTGCGGTAACCGATGCCGCCATCGTGGGCCAGCTTGCCGGCAGCAGTCTCATTGTCACCCGCTTTGGCGTAAACAGCGTTAAGGAAGTAGACATTACACTGACACGGTTTGCGCAGAATAATGTAGAGATCAAAGGAGCGATTCTCAACTGCATGGAGCGCCGTGCTTCCAACGAATATGGCTATTACGCTTACGAGTACGGAAAAAATAGCGACTAAAATTCAATTACAGGGCCGTTAAGCCATTGCAAGAGTGGTCGTTTGGCCGCGAAAAAACTACGGAATAGCGATAAGGACGTATGACTAAAAAAGTGCTCAGCATCTTCGGTACCCGCCCCGAAGCCATCAAAATGGCTCCGGTGGTAAAAGCACTGGAAGCGCACTCGAAAATTAACAGTCTGGTCTGTGTAACAGCCCAGCATAGAGAAATGCTAGATCAGGTTCTGTCATTGTTTGAAATAACGCCGGACCATGATCTCAACATCATGGCGCCAGGTCAGGATCTCTATGATGTAACAACTCGCATTATGCTTGGCCTTCGCGATGTCCTGCGTGAAGAAAAGCCCGATGTGGTGTTGGTTCATGGTGATACAGCAACGACTTTTGCCGCATCCCTGGCCGCTTTTTATGAGCAAATCCCGGTTGGCCATGTGGAAGCAGGGTTGAGAACGGGAAACCTGTACTCCCCTTGGCCGGAAGAAGCGAACCGAAAATTGACAGGCGTGCTCGCAAATTACCATTTTGCCCCAACGGCAACGTCTCAACAGTCGCTCCTTAAAGAGAGCGTGCCTGAAAGCGCGATTTATATAACCGGTAACACGGTTATTGATGCCCTCCTGATGGTTCGAGATCGGATTGATGGAGATAAAGGCATGAAAGCCAAGTTGGACTCCGAATTGCCTTACGGGCTGTCTCGAAAAATGGTGCTGGTAACGGGCCATCGCCGTGAAAGTTTTGGTGGAGGGTTCGAGCGGATCTGCATGGCGCTAGCTGAGCTGGCAAAAGCCTACCCGGATACAGATATCGTATATCCAGTGCACCTGAACCCCAATGTGCAAGAACCTGTAAAGCGTCTTCTATCAGAACTGAGCAATGTGCATCTGATCCCGCCACAGGACTATTTGCCATTCGTGTCACTCATGAGCAGGGCGCATGTCATCCTTACGGATTCCGGTGGCATTCAGGAAGAGGCGCCATCCTTGGGCAAGCCGGTACTGGTCATGCGTGATACCACAGAGCGGCCGGAAGCCATAGAGGCAGGCACCGTCAAGCTGGTAGGTACAGAAACACAATCTATCGTTGAAGCGGTAAGCAACCTTTTAAGCGATGGTTACGCTTGGGAGAAGATGAGCCGCGCGCACAACCCTTACGGGGATGGAGAGGCTTCTCTGCGCATAGCGAACATTCTGGCAAAGTAAATTTATTATTTTAACTAAACAAAATTGAAGGCGATTTGGAAATGCAATTCGATACAGTATGCGTAATTGGCTTGGGTTATATCGGCTTGCCAACAGCTGCAGCTTTTGCGGGCCGTCGTAAAAAAGTTATCGGTGTAGATATTAACCAGCACGCGGTTGACACTATTAATCGTGGTGAAATTCACATTGTTGAACCGGAGCTGGATATTGCCGTTCATGCGGCGGTTAAAGAAGGTAATTTGCGCGCAACAACTCGTCCAGAACCTGCTGATGCTTTCCTCGTTGCCGTTCCTACGCCATTTAAGAAAAGCGATGGCGCAGGCAGTATCCCCACCCCAGATTTAAGCTATATCCAAGCGGCATCTGATTCTATTGCTCCGTTGCTTAAGAAGGGGGATTTGGTGATTTTGGAATCTACTTCACCAGTCGGAGCTACCGAACAAATGTCAGCTTGGTTAGCTGAGGCTCGCCCCGATTTGAGCTTCCCACAGCTTTTAGGGGAAGAATCAGATGTTCGCATAGCGCATTGTCCCGAGAGAGTGCTGCCTGGCCATGTAATGCATGAGCTTATTGAGAATGACCGCATTATTGGTGGCATGACAAATAAGTGTGCAGAGGCGGCTTGTGAACTCTATAAAACCTTTGTACGGGGAGAGTGCTTACTGACGACAGCTCGTGCTGCTGAAATGGCAAAGTTGACTGAAAATGCATTTCGTGATGTGAATATTGCTTTCGCGAATGAACTCTCAGTGATCTGCGACAAAGTAGATATCAATGTTTGGGAGCTCATTCGGTTAGCTAACCGCCACCCCCGCGTCAATATTTTACAGCCAGGGCCTGGCGTGGGAGGTCACTGCATAGCGGTAGACCCATGGTTCATTGTTAGTGAATCTCGGGAAGAGGCTCTCTTAATCCGAACAGCGCGTGAAGTGAATGATAATAAGCCAGCGTTTGTTCTCAGTAAAATAAAAAATATAGTCGATTTAAATCCTGATAAGAAATTATTGATCCGTTTTTTTGGAATTGCATTTAAACCAAATATTGATGATTTAAGGGAGAGTCCTGCGCTCTCGATCGTTACCAATCTTTGTGAAAACTTTGGGGATTATGTTCAAGTCGAAATTGTTGAGCCAAATATTTCTAAGCTCCCTGATGTTTTAAGAGGTAAGGCTAGGCTGGTAAGTAACGATGAAGAAAAAAAGTCCGATTTGGCAGTTCTTCTTGTAAAGCACAAACAGTTTGATGTTGAAGTAATAAAAAATAACACTGGAAGCTACCTTGGGTTTGTTGATTAATGATTTTTATACATGGAGAGCTGCATAGGCCGGGAGGGTTAAGAAGAAAACGATTTTCGTTTGAGTCTTGTGTGTTTTTTTTGTTCTTTCTTTTCTGTTTTCTTGTTTTGGGGGCTGCTGATTATTTAGTGACGGGGTGGGGTGGGGCTGTAGTGGCCTCTTTTGTTTTTGTTATTGTTTTTCCGTTTTGTTTTGGATTTTTGCAAAGGAGTCCTAGAGCGGCGTTGGTTAGTGTCTTTTTCTTGGTTTCTGTTTTTTTTGTGCGGGGGTTAATGTCAGAAGTTTCAGAGTATGGTGCTAGAAAGTGGGTTGAGGCATTTTGCCTGCCCATCATATTGCTTAGTATGATGCTGTTTTTTTTTAATGCAAAGAATAAGGTGACAATAGGATATATGGCGAAGGCTTTTATATTTTGTGGCTTGGTTACCTTTTTTGTGGCTATTTTTTATAAGTTTTTTTTTGGTTTTTGGGATCGTTCAGTTAGGTTTGGGTTTTTTGGTCCCATTACATTTGGTTGGTTTATGGGGCTTTCGTTTATTGCCGCTAGGGCAGTTAATAATCGTTCTCCTCGGTTCTTGCTGTATGCTCTTTTTGGGTTTGGTCTTGTTTGGACTGGCTCTAGAGGGCCTCTTTTAGCTTGTGTGATCACCGTGATTTTATTGGGTTTTACTTCCTTTAGAAAATCCGGCGGACTTGTTGCTATTGTTATGACCTGTGCCGCAGTTGTTTGGGGCTTAGATTCTAGTGGTTATTTGAGCGATGTAAGACAGTATAAAGCAGCGACAAAAATGGTGGAGAGCGGAGGCGTAAGCAGTGATGCCTCATCCGAGACTAGATATTATTATTGGATGTCTTCTATTGAGATATTCTCTGATTATCCGCTTTTTGGGGTAGGGATTGGTCGATGGCAGGAATTTTCTGATGGGGCGTATCACCCGTACCCGCATAATGTTGTTTTGGAGCTTTTGTCCGAAACAGGGATGTCGGGTTTGTTATTGTTTTTGTTCTTTCTATTATTTGTATGCCTTAAGTTTAAAGGGGTTAGGGCTTACTGTCTTTATTTTATTCTGTGTATGGCGTTCAGTGGGGATGTCTCATATTTAAGATATCTAGTGTTCTTTTCTCTTATGTATGTTTCTTATGTTCATGAGAATTTGGTGGTAGATCAATGATTATTTATATTGCTGGTTATGGACGTTCTGGTTCAACAGCCCTGGATCTGGCTCTTGGGGAGATTGATGGGGTGATGAGCTGCGGAGAACTTGTTTCCCTTCCCGCTGAGGTCGTTTCTTATGACTTTGCAAAATGTGGTTGTGGAAATTTGTATGATGAGTGCGAAATATGGAGTGATCTTTCTTCGACAATAACCTCTGAAGATAGAGATTGCTCTATTTATAATAATATGATTTTACCAGTAAGGCTTTTATTTTCATTGTTGTTTTTTTTTCGGCATAGAAAGTTTTTACGTAGAAAGGATGGCGATGAATTTAATAGGAGAGTTGTTGATTATATTTATAATTTAGTTGGGCCTAGCTGCATCGTGGATTCGTCTAAAAGTTCTTGGTTTGCTTCATTGAGGCCCTACTCGCTTAAACGGGCAGGGTTTGAGGTTTTTGTTATACATCTTCAAAGAGATTTGTTTGGTGTTTTAGAATCAGTAAAGAGGGGTGATAACAAAGCTCTTATGGGTGATAAAAGTAAAGGAAAGGCGTTCGCTGTTTTTCGGGCTTTCATAACTTACAGTTATGCTAATTTTATTGGCTGGTTTCTTGGTTTTTCTTTTCCAAGGATCAAGGTCAAGCAGAAAGATTTAAAAGAAAATCCTGATCTTGTTGTAAGTAATATTATGAGTGAGATTTGCCATAGTTATCCTGATGTTGCTTTTTTCGGGAGCTTTAAATCGCATGTGGTTAGTGGCAATAGATTGAAGTTTAAATAATTGATGTGGTCGTGTCGTCATGGCGTATTTTAGTTCAGTTGAAAGGTTCATTTGCTTCTTTAGAAGTGAGTTGGCCTTTTCTCTTTTTAGGGCTTTCTTGGCGAGAACGATTGCGGCCTTCGGTGTAATTATTTTGGCGGTTGTTGTGGGAAGGGCATATGGTCCAAGTGGCGTTGGTACCGTCGCGTTGGCTCAGGCCGTGCTCCTTGGTTCCGGAATTTTTTGCAAATTTGGAGTTGATTATTCGCTTATTAAATATGTTGGCAGGGGAGGGAGGAGAAAAGCGTTTGATATTTATTTGAAGCGTTCTTTCTTGATTGTTTCGTTTTTTTCTATTTTTGTTTCGTCTCTTTTATATTTTGGGCGTGATTTCATTTCCATGAGTTTGGGTGATGAGAGTCTTGTCGCTATTATTCCTGGTGTCGCTGTTTCTGTTATGCCGTTTACTTTTGGCTTTGTGTTGTCTGGTTTTTTTAAGGGTTCAGGAAATCCAGCGTTGGCCTGCTTGTTGGAGAATGGATCAATTTCGATGTTGGTTGCATTTGTATTGTTTTTTTTAAACAAGTTGTATGGCTATGAGCTCAATGGGATAGGCGAAATTTATGCTGGGGCAGCTTGGGTGGTTGCTTTTGTAGGGTTTTATAAGTTGTATGTCTGGCGAAAAGTAATAGAAAATGAAGCGGGTTATGATGAGCCCTGTGTCGGTTTTATTGATTTCTTGAGAGTTTCTTTTTCTTTTTTTATTAGTAGTTTGGCAAATTTTTTTCAATCGGTTGTCAGTATTTTTTTGGCGGGTATGCTGCTAAGTAGCTCGGATTTGGGGTTGTTTAAAGTGTCTCAACAAATTGGGTTAATAGCTGCTTTTTCATTAATAGTTATTAATGCCATATTTCCTCCTCGATTTTCTGCTCTTTACTATGAGGGGAAAGTTGAGGAGCTTGGTAGGCTTGCTCGACAAGGATCCTTGATAGGCATTTTCTCATCACTGCCTATTTTTATTGTATGTATTGCCTTTCCTGAATTTGTTCTTTCTTTTTTTGGGGATGGGTTTGAAGGCGCAGAAATAGCGCTAAGAGTTATATGTTGTGCGCAAATTTTAAATGTGGCTACGGGGTCGGTTGGCTTTCTTCTCAATATGACAGGTCATGAGAAGATAATGCGAAATTTGACTATGGTATCGGGCTTGGTCGGTATTGGAGTTTTTTGGTTTCTCATTGAATGTTATGGCTTGCTTGGAGCTGCTTTGGCACAAGCGTTTGTGCTTGTTTTTCAAAATATATTAGCGGCATTGCTCGTTAAAAGTAAATTAGGAATAACAACCATTCCGGGTTTTCAATGGAGGTAATGCAATGAGTAGGCCTATTGGTTTAAAGGTTAATTAAATGAAGATTTTATATTTCCATCAGCACTTTTCAACACCTAAGGGGTCAACGGGCATCCGATCTTATGAAATGGCGCGTCGCTTGGTGTCAAGTGGCCATGATGTGACTATGGTGTGCGGCTCATATGGTGGAGGGAACACTGGTCTATCGGGCAGCTTTACTCGTGGTCGGCGCGATGGTGAAGTTGATGGGATCAGTGTTGTTGAGTTTGATTTGGCTTATTCCAATGCGGATGGTTTTATTAAGCGGGCGTTGTTGTTTCTTTTGTTCGCCCTTCGCAGTGTTGGGGTCGCAATGACGCACAAGTATGATGTGCTATTTGCCACTACCACACCATTAACAGCAGGGATTCCCGGTATTTTTGCACGCTGGCTACGCGGTAAACCGTTTGTGTTTGAGGTGCGAGATCTATGGCCGGAGTTGCCTCGCGAGATGGGGGTTATTACCAACCCTGTAGTGTTATGGGCGATGGGGGTGCTGGAGTGGGTAAGCTATCGCTCTGCACACCGAGTGGTAGGTCTTTCGCCTGGTATTGTGCAGGGGGTTGAGCGTTGTGGTGTACCCAGTAACCGCATTGCCTTGGTTCCGAATGGCTGTGATTTCTCGATTTTTGAGAAGGAAGTTGAGGTTTGGCGCCCTGAGGGGGTCGATAAAGACGACCTGTTGGCTGTTTTTACTGGAACCCATGGTATGGCAAATGGCTTGGATTCAGTGCTTGATGCCGCAAAGTTGCTCAAAGAGCGTGGACGTACTGATATTAAGGTTGCGTTGGTCGGTGATGGTAAGCTCAAGCCACGACTTTTGAACCGAGCCAGAGGGCAGCAGCTAGATAATGTTATTTTTCATGACCCAGTGAATAAACAGCGTCTCGCAGGCCTGATGAAGGCCGCTGATCTGGGGATACAGTCGCTCGCCAATGTGCCTGCCTTTTATTTTGGTACTTCGCCAAACAAGTTTTTTGACTACATATCCGCCGGATTGCCTGTGTTGAATAACTATCCCGGTTGGTTGGCCGGTATGATCAAAGATAACGGGTGTGGCTTTGCTGTGGAGCCTGATTCGCCTGAGCAGTTTGCTGATGCACTTGAGGCTGCTGCGTCGAATCGTGGTGACCTTAAATTAATGGGCAAGGCCGCGACCCAGTTAGCACATCGAGAATTCGACCGCGATAGCTTAGGCGCCAAGTTTATAGAGGTTTTGGCTGAAACAGCTTCTTTGCCTATTGCAACACCAATGAAGCGCGCAATGGATCTTTTGGGTGCTGCGGCGGGTTTGTTTATTCTGGCCCCTGTGATCCTGTTGCTTGGCTTTCTGGTCCGGCGGAAGCATGGGGCTCCCGTTTATTTTCGGCAGGAGCGCCCAGGAAAAGATGGCAAGTCTTTCGAAATGATCAAGTTTCGTACCATGACTGATGAACGGGATGAGAATGGTGATCTCTTGCCGGACGCTCAGCGTTTGACGTCGTTTGGCCAGTTCCTGCGATCCACCAGTCTGGATGAGTTGCCTGAACTGTGGAATGTATTGAAAGGTGATATGAGCTTGGTGGGGCCGCGCCCGTTGTTAATGGAGTACCTTCCTCTTTATTCTGAACGCCAAGCGCGCCGCCATGCGGTGAGGCCCGGTGTTACCGGTTGGGCGCAGATTAATGGCCGCAATGCCTTGTCGTGGGAAGAGAAGTTTGAGCTTGATGTTTGGTATGTGGAAAATCGCACGCTGTGGCTAGATATTAAAATTCTGTTTCTGACGGTTTGGCAGGTAGTAAAGCGTGACGGCATTAGCCATGGTGAAGAGGCAACCATGCCTCGATTCGAGGGTGCTGGTGAGCGTCGAGCTTCACAAGAATTGTCCAGGGAGGACTCATGAAATCTATTGTTATTGTCGGATTTGGTGGTTTTGGCCGAGAGGTTGATTGGCTGGCAAGGGAATGTGGAAGAGCTGTTCTAGGTTTTCTGGATGATAATGTGTCCCCGGGAAAGAAAGGAAATTATACGATACTAGGTGGTCTTGATGCTTGGTCTGACTATCCAGACACAGAATTCGTTGTAGCAATTGGTAACCCTAGAGTTAGGAAAAAAATTGTTGAAAAGCTAGCCAGCCAAGGGGGGACTGATTTTGCGACGCTTATTCACCCTTCTGTAAAAATGGATGAGAGCGTGGATGTGGGAAAAGGAACTATGATCTGCGCCGGTAGTATCGCTACGGTTGATATTGTTATTGGTGATCATGTGATTCTTAACCTGAATGTTACTGTGGGGCATGATGATAGAATTCATGATTTTGTTACTGTTGCGCCGATGGTCGCTTTGTCAGGGAATGTGATTCTTGAAGATGGCGTTGAGGTCGGCACTGGAGCAGCTATTCGTCAGGGAATTACAATGGCTTGTGGCTCCATGTTAGGGATGGGAGGGGTTCAGACAAAGGATTCTGAACCAAACACTATTTATATCGGCTCTCCAGCAAAATCTTTTAAGCCTTTACCTGAGTTTATCTGAATTTATGTTAAACGGACCTTTTTTCCCCTGGCCTTCTTTTACCCAGGAAGAAGCTGATGCAGTGTCTCGCGTACTCCTATCCAACAAGGTCAATTACTGGACTGGCCAGGAAGGCCGTGAATTCGAAAAGGAATTCGCGGTGTTTGCGGGTACTCAATATGCCATCGCAGTAGGCAATGGCACGCTGGCGTTAGATCTGGCTCTTAAAGGTTTGGGTATAGGCGCCGGTGATGAGGTTGTGGTGACGCCGCGTACTTTTTTGGCGTCGGCAACGGCGGTGATTAACGCGGGGGCGACTCCGGTGTTTGCGGATGTGGACCCGGAAACCCAGAACATTACCCCCGCGACGGTAGCCGCTGTGTTAACCCCGAAAACCCGAGCGGTAGTGTGCGTGCACCTGGCAGGCTGGCCCTGTGATATGGACGGCATGATGGCGCTGGCTGTGGAGCACAATCTGTTCGTGATTGAAGACTGTGCCCAGGCACATGGTGCTACCTATAAAGGCAAGCCGGTTGGCGGCCTGGGCCATGTGGGGTGCTGGTCGTTCTGCCAGGACAAGATTATGTCTACCGGTGGAGAGGGCGGGATGGTCACGGTGAATGACCGTGACTTATGGTCCCGGATGTGGAGCTTCAAGGACCATGGCAAAAGCTGGAGCGCTGTTTATGAGCGTGAGCATCCGCCAGGGTTTCGCTGGTTGCATGAGTCGGTGGGTACTAACTGGCGCTTGACAGAAATGCAGTCCGCCATTGGCCGTATTCAGCTGCAGCGCATGCCGGAGTGGACCGCGGCACGCCAGGCCAGTTGCCGGGCAATCTGGAAAACAGCGGCATCACTGCTTGGGTTACGTGTGCCCGTTGTGCCGGAAGACATCGGCCATGCGGGTTACAAGTGTTATGTTTTTGTGGATGAGGCGGTGGTTGGGCCGTCAGCAGTCGCTGAGGTCCGTGACCGGATTATGAATGCGATTGTGGCGGAAGGTGTGCCGTGTTTTTCAGGATCTTGTTCTGAGGTGTACTTGGAGAAGGCGTTTACGGATCTTGGGTTGGGGCCGCAAGAGCGTTTACCGGTGGCCAAGGCCTTGGGGGAGAGTGCGTTAATGTTTTTGGTGCACCCGACGTTGACCGCGGCCGAGATTGATAAAACTTGTGAGGTGTTGCGCAAGGTGATGAGTTCGGATGTCGGGTTACGGCCTTAGGCCTCTCTGTGCCCTTGGGTAAACACGACCTACGAGCGACTGGTTCGTGTTTGTGATTTGTAGGTCGCATTAGCCTAAAGGCGTAATCCGACAATGGACTTGGCCTGTGATTGTGTCGTGTCATAGCTACGCTTGGCTTGATTCACGGATGAATGAGTGTCGGATTACGTCCTTCGGACTAATTCGACCTACCGATGAGGTGGGCTTTTGATTCGATTCTGCCGATTCTCCGCTAGCATTCTGTTGTTTTCCTTTCTTGCCTTTCTGCTGGTGTTTCAGTCTGCCTATGCGATGTTACCTGTGTTGGCGGTTGTCGCGGCGTTGTTGTGCTTGGTGGAGTTTCAGCGAGGGCATGCCCGATTGGCGGGGGATGATTTCGTCATGCTCTTGGTGTTGTTGTGCTTTGCCCTGGTGTGGCTTGCGGATGTCTGGCGTGCCGGGCTGTGGCCGGTAGGGACCGAAGGTGAGGGGCGATGGTTACCGGTGTGGCCTCTGTTGGCTGCTCTGGTTCTGCTGGCCTGGCGCTGTGTGCCGCCAGCGGGCACCGCTTGGTGGTGGGGTATTGCGCTGGGGGCGCTTTGTGCCGGGGGCATTGCGGCCCATGAGCATTTCTGGCTGGGGCGCTGGCGGCCGGATAACGGCATGAACGCGATTCCGTTCGGGAATTTGGCGCTGCTCCTCGGCACGCTGTCTTTGGTGGCCCTGGTGTTTTTGCCGCACGCACTGGGGCGCCGGTTTGTTGTGTTGCAGAAGGTGGTACTGGTTCTGGCGGCTTTGGCCGGGCTGCTGGCTTCGGTGTTATCCGGTACGCGCGGTGGTTGGGTGGTTTTTCCCGCGCTGGGGTTGCTGGTGTGTGGCGCCGCGTTTGTTGTCATGCCCCGCAGGCGAATGATTGCCTTGGCGGCCATGTTGGTGGTGGCTCTGTTGGCCATGGCCTTTTTGCCGCGGGCGTCGGTGACTGCGCGGGTGGGAGAGGGGGTGGAAAACCTTCAGGAGTACGCCGAGGGCAATGCAGGTTCGTCGCTGGGCGTACGATTGGAAATGTGGCGGGCCGGTTGGCATTTGGTTCAGGAAAAACCCTTGTTGGGTTGGGGCGAAGGCAAGCTGGAGGCCCAGCGGGACCAATGGGTGGCTGAAGGCCGCTTTAACCGGGGGATTAGCCAGTATGATCAGTTGCATAGCGATATTGTGGATACCCTGGCCCGGCGAGGCATTGTTGGGATGCTATCGCTGTTTTCCCTGTATCTGATGCCTTTGGGGCTGTTCTGGCACTATTGGCGCCGGGCTGGCCATGCCGGGAATAAGGCGGTACAGCGTGAGGTGAGAGCCTTTGCACTTTGCGGTGCCTTGGTTGTGGTGGCGTTTATGGGGTTTGGGCTGAGCCAGTCGATGCTGCGGGACCCCCGTGGTCTGGCTGGGTTTCTGGGGTTGCTGGTGGCGTGCTGGTGTCTGCTCAAACGAGCGGCTGAGTCTCAGGCCTATGTCGGGTTACGGCCTTCGGCCTAACACGACCTACGAGTGGATGGTGTGTTTTGTGGTTTGTAGGTCGAATTAGGCTGAAAGGCGTAATCCGACAGGGGCCCGGCACGTGGAGTGCATCGTGTCATGGCTGTGTTTGATTTGGTCTATGGATGGATGTCGGATTACGTCCTTCGGACTAATTCGACCTACCGGGCTGGTGGGTTGCTGCGTAGCGCTCGTTTGCAACAGATTGAAAAAGATGTGTGGTTGCGAGTGAATATCACAGACCTCAGTATCCGTTTGTCGCTTAATTGTCACTGTTCATGACTAGATTGCCTCGAAATTAGTGCTTTTTACCCGTTGGATATCCTGGAGAACGGCTTATAATGCTCCCCCGGCTAAGTAGTGTGACGAAAATCACAGTCTTATGGCTAAGAGGGACTTTGCCGTATTTAGTTGGCCCTGCGGTCGCATGGATGGACCTGTTATGACGAACAAGTATCTCTATTCCCCTGTACACCGGATGGTGTCACTTTCGCGTACGGCCAAGCGGCTGGTCATGCTCGGCGCGGATGCGCTGGCGGCGCCGTTGCTGCTTTGGCTGGCCTATGGGCTGCGCCTGAATACGGCAACCCCTGAGGTGAGCGATCTGTGGTTGCTGGTTGCAGCCCCGCTGGTGTTGTTGCCTGCGTTGTACGCCTTTGGCTTTTATCGTTCGATCGTGCGTTACCTCGGTGCTGAGGTGGCTTGGTCTATCCTGGCTGGGGTAACCCTGTCGGTGGTGTTACTGGCAGCCGCGTCTTATATGGTGTCGGCCTCTACGCCGCGTTCAGTCTTTATTATTTTCTGGGCGGTGCTGGTGCTGTATCTGGGCGGCAGCCGTTTCATGATGCGCCGTTTCCTTTACAACGTATTGGGTAACCGCATCGCTCGTGAAGCCGTTGCCGTATTTGGTGCCGGTGGTGCCGGCGCACAGCTGGTGTCGGGGCTGCTTTCTACAGCCGAGCTGCACCCGTTGATGATTGTGGATGATGCGTCGGGAAAGCAGGGGACCCTGCTCTGTGGTGTGCCTGTGGTGGGTCGCCGAGCCCTGGAAAAAGCGGTGGAACGAGGAGCGGTTCGTACTGTGCTGTTGGCGTTGCCGTCCGAGAGCCGGGCCACCCGCATGGCGGTGGTGCGCTGGCTGGAAACGCTGAATGTGCATGTGCAGACGGTACCGTCGTTTGCCGATATCGCCAGCGGCAAAGCGCGCCTGGAGGAAATCAAGGAAGTCTCCATCGAAGACTTGCTGGGCCGTGATGCAGTGCCGCCCCGGGCGGATCTGCTGACGCGCTGCATCAGTGGCAAGCATGTGCTGGTGACCGGTGCGGGTGGCTCCATTGGCAGCGAGTTGTGCCGGCAAATTCTCAAGTTGCACCCCTCCAAACTGGTGTTGCTGGAGCAGAGCGAGTTCGGACTTTATGCCATCGAGAAAGAGCTGCGGGCGCTGGCGGGGGCGCGCAGCAAGGATATCGAGATCGAGGCGGTGTTGGGTTCGGTGGTGAACCGGGGCCTGATGGAGCGGCTGTGCCGTGAGCATCGGGTGGATACCGTCTATCACGCGGCCGCGTACAAACATGTGCCGATTGTTGAGGCCAACCCTTCTGCCGGCGTACGGAATAATATTATCGGGACGCTGGAAGCCGCACAGGGGGCCGAAGCGGCCCATGTGAAGCACTTTATTCTGGTGTCCACTGACAAGGCGGTTCGCCCGACTAATGTAATGGGCGCCACCAAGCGTTTTGCCGAGTTGGTGCTCCAGGCCATTGCTGCGCGGGGCTCGGAGACGGTGTTCTCCATGGTGCGTTTTGGCAATGTGTTGGGTTCATCCGGTTCGGTGGTGCCCCTGTTCCGTGACCAGATTCAGAAGGGCGGGCCGGTCACCGTGACCCACCCGGATGTGATTCGCTATTTCATGACGATTCCGGAGGCCTCACAGCTGGTGATCCAGGCGGGTGCGATGGCTCGGGGCGGTGAAGTTTTCGTACTGGATATGGGCGAACCGGTGCGCATTGTGGACCTGGCCCGGACCATGGTGCATTTGATGGGCATGTCCGTGCGGGATGAGAAGAACCCGGACGGTGATATCGAGATTGCTTTTTCCGGCCTGCGCCCGGGTGAGAAGCTCTATGAAGAGCTGCTGATCGGTGATTGCAGTACGCGCACCGAACACGAAATGATCATGCAGGCCCATGAAGAGAAGCTGGCTTGGGATGAAATCTTTTTCGCTCTGGAGGCTTTCCGCAAGGCGCTGACCCGCGCTGACCAGGATGCCCTGCGGGCTTTGCTGCGTAGCTATGTGAATGGGTACGAGCCGAGCGGAGTGAGCGTCGAGGCGCCCAAAAGCGCGCCCAGCCGTGAATTGCCGGCGATGGTGGCGAAAACCGCCAGCGCGGTTGAATAGCTTTTCCTGATAATGTCGGATTACGCCTTTTAGGCTAATCCGACCTACAAACCCTGACGTTGAAGCCGCCGCCGTTGTTTCGCCGGTCAGTCTGTAGGTCGAATTAGGCTTGGCCGTAATCCGACATTGTTGGCTGAGCCCTTGGTTTTTTGCTTATGTCATATTTGACTAAGCGCTCCCTTTTTATATTCCCTTTGCCCTGTAAAATGCTCTTTTTGCTGTGCGGTTGGTCGCGCGGCCTGGGCTCTGTCTGGTTCATCTGATGACGCTGGAAATACTGATAACACTACTGATTGTGCTGGCTGTGCTGGGGGCGCTGGCCAGTAACCGAGTGCCTGCGGATATGACCATGATGGCGGCGCTGGTGCTCGTCTTGATCACGGGCATTATTTCCCCGGGCGAGGCGCTGTCCGGTTTTGCCAACCCCGGCTTGATGACCATTGCGGCGTTGTACGTGGTGGCGGCTGCCTTGCGGGATACCGGCGCCATTTACTGGGTAGCACACAGGTTGCTGGGCCAGCCCAAGTCCGTGCTCTCCAGCCAGTTTCGGTTGATCGCGCCGGCGTCCATTCTGAGTGCCTTCCTGAACAACACCACGGTTGTGGCGATGATGATTCCTGCGGTGCAGGAATGGGCGCAACGCTTGCGCCTGTCGGCCTCCAAGTTACTGTTGCCACTGAGTTATGCGGCCATTCTTGGCGGTACCTGTACGCTGATTGGCACGAGTACCAATCTGGTAGTGGATGGTTTGGTGCAGGAAAAGGGGTTGCCGGCGTTCGGCATATTCGATGTGGCCTGGGTCGGTGTGCCGGTGCTGCTGGGCGGCGCGGCCTTTATGTTGCTGATTAGCCGTTTTTTGCTGCCCAACCGAGCCAGTATGGCGTCCCAGTGGGAAGATGCCCGTGAGTACCACGTGGAGATGCTGGTGGCGAAAGGTAGCCCGCTGGCGGGCCGGACTATTCAGGATGCAGGGCTGCGGAACCTGACCTATGGCTTCCTGACCGACATTCAGCGTGATGAGCGACTGTTCACAGCGGTTGGCCCGGAAATGACGCTGCAGGAGGGTGATCTGCTGGCGTTTGTTGGGGTGCCAGAGTGCGCGCGGGAGCTGCAGCGCATTAACGGTTTGCAGGCCGCCCATGGTGGGGCTCACAAATTGGGCCTGAACAACCACCAGCGCCATCTTGTGGAAGTGGTACTTAGCCCGGAATTCCCCGGTATTGGTCGTTCCGTGAAGGAAACCGGATTCCGGACCCGTTATCAGGCGGCGATTTTGAGTATCAGCCGTAATGGCAAGCGAGTGCCCGGCAAGGTGGGCGAGCAGAGTTTAAAGGTGGGGGATACCTTGCTGCTGGAAACCAGCCAGCAGTTTGTCGAGCAGTATCAGTATCGGCGCGATTTCATGCTGGTGAGCCCATTAAAGGATTCCACTCCCCCGGACTTTCGCCGGGCGCCGCTGGCCGTTGCGGTGCTGGTGGCCATGGTGATGGCGAATGTGTTGGGGCTGGCCTCGACTCTGGAGGCGGCCATGTTTGCGGCCGGCCTGATGATCGCTCTACGCTGTGTCACCGTGAACCGCTCGCGGATGAACGTGAGTGTGAATCTGCCGGTGCTGGTGGTGATCGGTGCCTCTTTTGCGCTGGGTAAAGCCATGGAGTCCAGCGGCGCGGCGGCCTGGATTGTGGAGCAAGTGGTCCCGGACGGCGGCTTGTCACCCTTTATGGCGCTGGTGATGATTTACCTGCTGACGGCCGTGTTTACCGAAATGATCACTAACAACGCCGCCGCCGTGCTGGTTTTTCCCATTGCCATTGGCGTTGCTGAACAGCTGGGTGTTAGCCCCATGCCCTTTATCGTTGCCGTCATGTTTGCCGCTTCCGCCAGCTTCATGACTCCGCTGGGTTACCAGACCAATCTGATGGTCATGGGGCCGGGGGGCTACACGTTCCGGGATTACCTGAAGATCGGGTTTCCGATGAGTGTGGTGGTGGCGGTGATCAGCCTGACGGTTATTCCGATGGTTTGGGGGTTTTAGGGAGGCTCTGCCAAACAGCTTTGAGTTGAAAGTGTAAAGTTCAAAGTTGAAAGGAAATACAAAACAATATGGCGCTCCAATGATGGAGTCAAGTAGGAGGAGCATGGATGCTTCGATTTGAAAATCTGGATGTATGGAAGCGCGGTACTGCGCTTTGTGTGGAGATGTATCGGTATTTTTCCGGAGTTAAGGACTTTGGTTTTCGGGATCAGATTACGCGTTCAGCCTTATCTGTACCTAGTAATATTGCCGAGGGATTTGAACGCCTTTCGACTAAAGAAAGAGCGCGTTTCTGGAGTTATGCCAAAGGATCTGTCGGTGAGTTGAGAACCCAGATTCATATTGGCCATGAAATCGGTTACATCACCGAAGAGAAAGCCGGTCGTTGGCTCTCTGAGTCTGAACAGCTCTCAAGGATGCTGGCGGCCATGATTAAGGGCATACAGCACGGCTGAGCCCGGGAGTTGAGGGTTGTCCTTTTCAACTTTGAACTTTGAACTTTCAACTGAAGGAATATCGCATGTCTGAGAAATCCCCATACCAGGAAAAAGCAAACGAATCCAAGGCCCATGTCGTATGGCATGAGTCTAATGTGTCCAAGGCAGATCGTGCCAAGGTTAAGGGCCAGACGCCGAAGTGTATCTGGCTGACGGGTCTGTCCGGTTCCGGTAAGTCCACGCTTGCGAATGCGCTGGAGGTGGCGTTGACAGAACAGGGTAACCACACCTACCTGCTGGATGGCGACAATGTGCGCCACGGGCTGAACAAGAACCTGGGTATGAGTGATGAAGACCGCACCGAGAACATTCGCCGGGTGTCTGAAGTAGCCAAGTTGATGGTGGATGCCGGTTTGATTGTGGTAACGGCCTTTATCAGCCCGTTCCGTGCAGACCGTGATGCGGCCCGTGAGTTGTTCGAAGACGGTGAGTTCGTGGAAGTGTTTGTGGATGCGCCACTGGAAGAGTGCGAGAAGCGTGACCCCAAGGGCCTATACCAGAAAGCGCGCCAGGGCATTATCAAGGAATTCACCGGTATTGATAGCCCATACGAAGCTCCGGCCACGCCCGAGTTGGTGATCAACACGGCTGAGAACGATATCGAAGCCTGCGTGAAGCAGCTGATCGCTGCGATCGTTTAAGGTGGCTGTTGGCTAAGCAGTATGTCGGATTACGCCTTTCAGGCTAATTCGACCTACAAAACAAGACTATTCGGCTAGCTGGTTTTACGTAGGTCGGATTAGGCGTAGCCGTAATCCGACACAGTACAGTGGTTGAGTTTGCCCTCAGGCCAAGGATGGCCTGTCGCTCACCCCTTTCAGGAAACGACAAGAACCGTCTTCATAACCCGCCTGGGCGGGTTCCCTCGTGTTATCACCACAGCGCGGTGCGCGGTGTGATCGGTTCTGCCCATGAGTGGGTGGTAAGCGATAGCGTTTCGGTGTTCATCGATTGTGGTTTGTTCCAGGAACGCGGTCATTCAACGCTGGTAAGCATGGGGTAAACGGTCACACGGCCATCGGCATGTTGGTCCTTGACAGCAATCCGCACATCCTCATAACCAAACGCTTCGGCCAGTTGCCGGGCGTGCTCCCAGCTATTGGCCGGGTAGGGGTGGGAGGTCAGCTCAACGGTATCCCCGGTGCTGAAGGTATGGCGGAAACTGGCGCGATAAAATGGCATAGTAGACTCATCTGTCGTGGTTATCGTTTGTGGCGGAGGCAGCACTGAATGTTTTGGGTTGCCGCAAGTTCAACAGCCACTCTAGGCGGTTGAACGATTCCGCTGTGTCATCCACAAACCACTGTTTGAGTAAGACAAGTCTGAGGCTAAGGCCGATGATTCGGAGGCGTAAGCGATGAAAAGTATCCTGGTAACGGGCGGCGCGGGTTACATCGGTTCTCATACTGTTTTGCTGTTGCTGGAAGCCGGGCACCAGGTAGTGGTGCTGGACAATCTGAGTAACAGTAGCCGGGAGAGCCTGAATCGTGTTGAGCGGCTTGCGGGCAAGTCCGTGGCGTTTGTGGAAGGCGATATTCGCGATGCGAACTGTCTGGATACTCTGTTCTCAGATTATGACATCGCGGCGGTAATCCATTTTGCGGGCCTTAAGGCGGTGGGGGAATCTGTCGCCATGCCGCTCAGTTATTACGATTGCAATGTGACCGGAAGCCTCCGGTTGCTGGAAGCGATGGAGCGCGCAGGCGTGCACACCATGGTGTTCAGCTCCTCTGCGACGGTCTATGGTGATCCGGCAACGGTGCCGATTCGGGAGAATTTTCCCCTCAGTAGTACTAACTCCTACGGTGCGACCAAGCTGCATATTGAAGATATGTTGCGGGACCTTTATCGGAGTAACGAAAAATGGAAGCTGGCGTTGCTTCGTTATTTCAACCCTGTGGGGGCCCACGAGAGTGGTCAGATCGGCGAAGACCCGGCGGGTATCCCCAACAATCTGATGCCTTATATCGCCCAGGTGGCGGTGGGTAAGCGTGAAAAGCTGGGCGTTTTTGGTGGGGATTATCCGACCCCGGACGGAACCGGGGTCAGAGACTATATCCATGTTATGGATCTGGCTCAGGGGCATCTGGCTGCGCTTGAGGCGCTGGACGCGGATGGCGGCCTGTTAACAGTGAACTTGGGAACCGGCCGGGGGTACAGCGTGCTGGAAATGGTCACGGCGTTCTCACAGGCGTCTGGTCGCCCTGTGCCCTATGAAATAGTGGAGCGTCGCCCCGGCGATGTGGCGAGCTGCTATGCAGATCCGGCCCATGCCAATGCCGTGCTGGGCTGGGAGGCGCAGCGAGGCATTGAGGAAATGTGCGAGGACCATTGGCGCTGGCAGAAACAGAATCCGGAAGGGTTCTAGGGAAGGGGGCGCGAACAATCATGAGACAAAGAAAAGCCCGGTATCGGAAGATGCCGGGCTTTTCTTATTGTGTTTTGCCTGTTGGGCTTGGACTAGACAAATTCAACTGAATTCGCCAATGATTAACAGTTGACCGCAGGGCAACCAACCATTGAACAAAGAAAAAGCCCGGTACCTTGCGATACCGGGCTTTCCTTATTTGGCTCCGCCTGCTGGGCTCGAACCAGCGACCCAATGATTAACAGTCATTTGCTCTACCAACTGAGCTAAGGCGGAATGTCTTGAGGCGCGTATATTAGTGACGCCTCCCGGGGTCGTCAACACCCCGGGGGTGCGTTTGTTGCTTATTTAGCCAATGCCTGCTCAATCCGGCGGATGGCTTCTTTCAGGGTGTCCATGCCGACGGCGAAAGACAGGCGCATGCAGCCGGGTGCGCCGAAGGCGGAACCGGGTACCAGCGCCACTTCCGCGGTTTCCAGCAGCAGGGTCGCCAGATCGGTGTCGGATTCCACACCATCCATGTTGGCAATGGCTTCGGAGAAGTCCGGGAAGGCATAGAAAGTGCCGTCACCCTGGGCGCATTTCACGCCGGGCAGGGCATCCAGTGCGGCGGTGAGGTAGTCGTGACGTTCCTTGAACGCCTTGACCATCTCGTCCACACAGCCCTGATCGCCAGCCAGTGCGGCTTCGGCGGCTGCCTGGCTGATGGAGGCCGGGTTGGAGGTGGACTGGGATTGCACCTTCTTCATGGCCGCAATCAGCTTCTGCGGGCCGGCCGCGTAGCCGATGCGCCAGCCGGTCATGGAGTAGGCCTTGGAGACACCGTTCATGACCACGGTACGGTCGTACAGCTCCGGGGTGGCGTTGACGATGTTGATGAACGGCTTGCCGGTCCACAGGATGTGCTCGTACATGTCGTCGGTGGCGACGATGATGTTCGGGTGCTTTTTCAGCACTTCGCCCAGGGCGGCCAGTTCTTCCAGGGAATAGGCCATGCCAGAGGGGTTGGAGGGGCTGTTGATCACGAACAGGCGGGTTTTGGGAGTGATCGCCACTTCCAGCTGTTCCGGGGTGATCTTGAAGCGGCTGTTCACGTCCGTTTCGAGGATCTTCGGTACGCCGCCGGCTACCAGCACCATATCCGGGTAGCTCACCCAATAGGGGGCCGGGATAATGGCTTCATCGCCGTCGTTCAGCAGGGCCAGGGCCATGTTGAAAAAGCTTTGCTTGCCGCCACTGGACACCAGCACCTGGCCGGGCTCGTAGGCCAGGCCGTTATCGCGCTGGAATTTGTCGATAATGGCTTTCTTCAGGCCGGGAGTGCCGTCCACCGGGGTGTATTTGGTTTTGCCGGCCTTGATCGCTTCAATGGCGGCGTCTTTGATATGATCCGGCGTATCGAAATCCGGCTCACCGGCACCCAGCCCAATAATGTCTTTGCCCTGCGCGCGCAATTCACCGGCTTTGGCGGTGATGGCAAGAGTGGGAGACGGCTTGATGCGTTGTACGCGGTCGGAAAGGCTGATATCGGACATGCACTCCTCGTTCATCTAGAGAGTCGTTGGGCCGCGCTTTTGGCGCAGCAATCGACCCAGAAAGGGGCGTGCATTTTACCGGATCAGGCAGGGAATGTCCCGTATTTCCTTGTGGGGCGGCGAGGGCGGGGCTGCAACCAGCGCACGGCTGTTGGGTGCGAGCTCTCTACAAAGCCGCGGTAGGAGTTCCCTTCCAGGGGACGAATCTGGGCCTTGGCGAAGAAAGGGTGTTTCCGGGCCCGCTCAATACTGGCCGGAGACTCTATCATCATCCAAAAACCTCGCTCTACGGGGGGTTGTCGTTCCACCGCGCATTCACGCCGGCTCTGTTACACTACGTCTCGATTTTTTAAACCATGATTTTGCTTCCTTCCTGGCTTGGAAGGGTAGCCATCAGGAAGACCCCATGCCCGAAAGCCTCTTCAAGCTCCATTCCGATTACCAGCCTGCCGGGGACCAGCCCAAGGCCATTGCCCAGCTGATTGAGGGCATTGATGACGGCCTGGGCCACCAGACGCTGCTCGGTGTCACGGGCTCGGGCAAGACCTTCACCATGGCGAACGTGATCGAGCAGACTGGCCGGCCGACCATCATCATGGCGCCCAACAAGACGTTGGCGGCGCAGTTGTATGGGGAGTTTCGTGAGTTTTTCCCGGAAAATGCGGTGGAGTACTTCGTTTCCTACTACGACTACTACCAGCCGGAAGCTTACGTTCCCAGCTCCGATACCTTCATTGAGAAAGATGCTTCGGTGAACGAACAGATCGAGCAGATGCGCCTCTCTGCCACCAAGGCCATCCTGGAGCGCCCGGATACCATTATCGTGGCCACGGTGTCGGCCATCTATGGTCTGGGTGACCCGGCCAGCTATCACGCCATGGTGCTGCATCTGGTGCGGGGCGATCATATTGATCAGCGTGAGCTGCTGCGGCGCCTGGCTGAACTGCAGTACACCCGCAACGAGATGGATTTTCGTCGCGCCACCTACCGGGTGCGTGGGGATGTGATCGATATCTTCCCGGCGGAAGAGGAAAAGGAAGCGGTGCGCATCGAGTTGTTCGATGACGAAGTGGAGTCCATCAGCATCTTTGATCCGCTCACCGGCGAGGTGATCCGGCGTATCGGGCGTACCACCATCTACCCCAAGAGCCATTACGTGACGCCCCGGGAAACGGTGCTCAAGGCGGTGGAGATGATCAAGGAAGAACTCACCGAACGGCTGGCGGAGCTAAAGGAGCAAAACAAGCTGGTGGAAGCCCAGCGGCTGGAGCAGCGCACCCGGTTCGACATCGAGATGCTGCAGGAGCTGGGTTACTGCAACGGCGTGGAAAACTACTCCCGGTTGTTTTCTGGCCGTGCGCCCGGTGATGCACCGCCCACCCTGTTTGACTACCTGCCGGACAATGCGCTGCTGATTGCCGATGAGTCCCACGTGACCATTCCGCAGCTGGGCGCCATGTACAAAGGCGACCGCTCCCGCAAAGAAACCCTGGTGAGCTTCGGGTTCCGCTTGCCCTCGGCCATGGATAACCGACCGCTGAAATTCGAGGAATGGGAGCAACTGGCACCGCAAATGGTGTTTGTATCCGCCACCCCCGGGCCCTACGAGCAGAAATACGCGGGGCAGGTGGTGGAACAAGTGGTGCGGCCCACTGGCCTGGTGGACCCGAAGATCGAGATCCGCCCGGCGACCACCCAGGTGGACGATCTGCTGGGGGAGGCCAAGGAGTGCATTGCCAAAGAGCAGCGGGTGCTGGTGACCACGCTCACCAAGCGTATGGCGGAAGATCTTACCGAATACCTCAACGAGCACGGCATCCGTGTGCGTTACCTGCATTCCGATATCGATACGGTGGAGCGGGTGGAAATTATCCGCGATTTGCGTCTGGGCAAGTTCGATGTACTGGTGGGCATCAACCTGCTGCGTGAAGGCCTGGATATGCCGGAAGTGGCGCTGGTAGCGATTCTGGATGCGGACAAGGAAGGGTTCCTGCGCTCCGATCGCTCATTGATCCAGACCATCGGCCGGGCCGCCCGGAATGTGGAAGGGCGGGCGATTCTCTACGCGGACAAAATGACCGGCTCCATGGAGCGGGCCATCGGCGAGACGGACCGCCGCCGCGAGAAACAGGAAGCGTTTAACAAGGCCAACGGCATTACCCCGCAGGGGCTCAACAAGAAAATCCGCGACATCATGGATGACAGCGGCGGCAGCCGTTTCGATCGCAAGTACAAGGGCGAGAAGAAGGTGGCGGAATCCGCCGCCGATTACCTGGATGCCCGCTCCCCGGCGCAGGTGGCCAAGGAAATCAAGGTGCTGGAAGCCAAGATGCTGGAGCACGCCAAGAACCTGGAATTCGAGGATGCCGCAGCCACTCGGGACAAGATTCACCAGCTCCGGGAGCTGGGCTTTATGCGGTAGGTAGAGAGTAATTAATAGTTAATAATGAATAATTAATAGCTGCGCGAGCAGCGGTAACCGTATTGTAAAAGCAATGAGGCCGCGCCCAGACTCTGGCCGCGGCCTCATGCGTTTCCGAACATGAAAAACCGTCTCGCGACGTTATTAATTATTCATTATTAACTATTAATTCTCCACTGAGCTGCTCCACCCAGATCAGTGTTCCGGCAATCACCGCCACCGGCATGATGAACAGGTTTACCAACGGGATCATGGTCAGGGCCATGACGATGGCGCCGAAAGTAAGCACCAGCCAGCGCTTTTCTTTCAGCCGCTCCAGCATTACTTCAAAGGGCACCTGACGGTTGTCGGCGCCGAAATCGATGTACTGCATGCCCAGCAGCCAGCCGGACCACAGGAACCAGATGGCCGAGGCGAACACATTGATCACCGGGATGAAGTAAACCACCCCCACCACAAACAGAATCAGCACGGCACGCCACAGCCAGTACCAGGTTTTGCGCAGCTCGCGCTTGAAGGTGCGCACGATCATGGCGGGGATGGATTCGTCGTTCATGGGGTGGCCGGTGACCTGGATATCCACTTTTTCCGCCAGAAAGCCCATGAAGGGCGCGGCAATCAGCTGTACGCCAATAGAAAACACACTGGCGAACAGGCCCAACAGCAGAATCCACACCAGTATGACTGCCGCATCGACCAGAAAGTGCAGAGCGCCATTGAGGAAGCTCCAGAAGCCGGTCAACGCCCAGTCCGCGGTGGCGGCGGTGATCCAGCCGGCAATCCAGCTGCCGCTGAGCCAGTACAGGCCGCCAAAGACCAGGATGTTGAAGATCAGCGGGATGATCACATAGCGCCGCAGTTCCGGGGTGCGGGCCAGTTTCAGGCTGCGGGACAGGTAAGCAATGGCATCGGCTATCTGGGACACGGGTAATCCTTGTATCAAGAGACGCTTCACGCATCATGCAGCACGCGCTGACGCGAAGACAGGCTGTGGAGAATGTTACCTGTCGTGCCCCGTGCTGCACAGTGTGCAGGCAAGTTGCAAGCGACACGCCTCAAGCTGCAAGGGAAAGCGAGAGATGTTGGGGCGTTGGTGCCCTGCGGGCATTTGCGGTTAGTCCCTCACCGAGCGAAGGAACGCCTATAAAGGCGGTCCCGAAGGGGGGGGGGGCGTAGCGAATAATTGGGACGCCTACGGTCAATCTCCTTTGCGAGAGCGGTCCTTCGACCGCGAAGGCTGGCATATGCCCTGAAAACATCAAATGCCGTAAAACGTGGCCGGGTTTGCGGTGTGCTGCGTGCAGGATGAAGCGTGCCGTGGCCTTTATCGGTATCTCGGCTGATGAATTCGACTGCGGTTGTCGCTAGACTTAGCCCTTTTAGTGCCCAGGCGCGCCGTAATCGCTTCAAGGGGCGGCGAAAACCTTTGTTTTTGCCCAATTTTTGGCCTGTTGGCCCGAGTTAAGCAGACACTATGCGACTGAAATCCATAAAACTGGCCGGGTTCAAGTCCTTCGTGGACCCTACCACCACCAATTTCCCGGAAAACCTCACCGCCGTGGTGGGGCCCAACGGGTGTGGGAAGTCCAATATCATTGACGCGGTACGCTGGGTGATGGGGGAATCCTCCGCCAAGCACCTGCGCGGCGAGTCCATGGCGGACGTTATCTTCAATGGCTCCAATGCCCGCAAGCCGGTGGCCCAGGCGTCCATTGAGCTGATTTTCGATAACTCCGATGCCACCGTTACTGGCGAATACGGCAAGTTCAACGAAATTTCCGTGAAGCGCCAGGTCACCCGCGACGGCCAGTCCAACTATTTCCTCAACGGCACCAAGTGCCGCCGCAAGGACATTTCCGACATCTTCCTGGGCACCGGCCTGGGCCCGCGCAGCTACGCCATTATTGAGCAGGGCATGATTTCCCGGCTGATTGAAGCCAAGCCGGAAGAGCTGCGGGTGTATATCGAGGAAGCGGCGGGGATTTCCAAGTACAAGGCCCGCCGTCGGGAAACCGAAAACCGTATTCGTCGCACCCGTGAGAATCTGGAGCGCCTGACGGATATTCGCGACGAGCTGACGCGTCAGCTGGAACGCCTGAGCAGGCAGGCCAGCGCGGCGGAGAAATACAAGCAGTACAAAGAGGAAGAGCGCCTGAAAGGTGCCCAGCTCAAGGCGTTGCGCTGGAAAGGGCTGGATGTTCAGGTCAAGCAGCTGGATCACGTGATCGGCGAGCTGGACGTGTCCATGGAAGCGAAAGTGGCAGAGCAGCGCCACGTGGACGCGGAAGTGGAGCGCCTGCGCGAGAAACACCACGAAGTGCAGGAACGCTTCAACGAAGTCCAGCAGCATTTTTACGCCCTGGGGGCGGAAGTGGCACGCCTGGAGCAGAGCATCCAACATCAGCGCGAGCGCAAGCAGCAGCTGTACGAGGAGCTGGACCAGGTACGCGCCAGCTGGAAAGAAGGCGACGAGCACCTGCGCATCGACAGCGAGAAAGTGGCGGAACTGGATGCCATTCTGGCCGAGCGCGAACCGGAACTGGAAATGGTCTCAGAACAGCAGGAAGCCTCCAGCGAAGCGCTGGCGCTGGCCGAAGAGACCATGCAGAACTGGCAGCAGGCGTGGGAAGAATTCAACGGCAAATCCGGCGAATCCCGCCGTCAGGCCGAGGTGGAGCAGTCCCGCATTCAGCATCTGGACAAGTCCCAGGAGCGGCTGCGCGACCGTATCGACCGCCTGAAGAAAGAGCAGGAATCCCTGGATGCCGGCCCACTGGCCCAGGAAATGCGCGAGCTGGAAGAGCAGGTGGAGCAATATCGCGGGCAGTCGGAAGAAAACGAACTGCGCAGCGAGTCCCTGCAGGAAGAGATCAACCAGCTTCGCCGTGATAACGGCGACCGGGGCCGGCAGCTGGATGAGGCCCGCGAGAAGCTGCAAAGCCTGAAGGGCCGTCGCACCTCCCTGGAAGCCCTACAAAAAGCGGCCATGGGCGACGATGGCGCGGTCAGCGACTGGCTGACCCGGCATGAACTGGATGACGAACCGCGTCTCGCCGACCAGCTGCAAGTGGCGGAAGGTTGGGAAAAAGCCCTGGAAGCGGTGCTGGGAGACAGCATTCAGGCCGTGGCCGTCAGTGGATTTGATCAGCTGGGTGAATGGCTGGACGATCTTTCCCATGGCCGGGTGGCGCTGGTTAGCCCCAGCGCCACGACGGCAGCGGGCAGCAAATCCACGCTACTGCGTGAACACGTTCAGGGGCAGGCTCCGGAAGGTCTGCTGGCCGGGGTGTACGTGGCCGATAATCTGGATGCGGCCTTGACCCTGCGTGGCCAGCTGGACGCCCACGAATCCGTGGTGACCCGTGACGGTATCTGGCTGGGCCCGGACTGGCTGAAAGTGGCCAAAGAGGAAGATCAGGAAGCCGGTATCCTGGAGCGTCGTCGTGAGCTGGAGACCCTGGAAGGCGAGATCGATACCCTCCAGGCCACCGTGGATAGCCTGAAAGAACAGCTGGAAAGCACCCGCGAGCAGATTTCCGAACTGGAAGAAGAGCGCGAAGAAGTACAGCGTCAGGCGAGCCGGATCAACCGTGAGCTGGGCGAGATCAATGCCCAGGTCAGCGCCCGGCAGGTGCGCCTGGAGCAGATCACCATGCGCCGTGAGCGTCTCAGCCGGGAAATGGACGAGACCAACGAGCAGCTGGAACAGGAACAGGAACACCTGAAAGAGGCCCGGGCGGTGCTGGCGGAAGCGCTGGACGCCATGGAAACCGACAGCGGTGAGCGCGAAGCCTTGCTATCCCGCCGGGATGAGCTGCGCCTGCGGCTGGACGAGTCCCGCCAGAAAGCGCGCCACGACCGCGATCAGTCCCACCAGTTGGCCATGGAAGTACAGGGGGCCCGTACCCAGGCAGATTCCCTGCGCCAGAACCTGAGCCGCCTGGAGACCCAGGTGCAGATGATGGCGGAGCGCAAGGCGCTGCTGGAAGAGCAGACCAATGAGGGCGACGAGCCGGGTACGGAACTGCAAATGCAGCTGGAAGAAAAGCTGGAAGTGCGCCTGGAAGCCGAGCACAAGCTCGCCGAAGCCCGCCGTGAGCTGGAAACGGTGGACCATGAAATGCGTAACCTGGAAGGGCAGCGCGGCCAGTTTGAGCGTCAGGCCCAGGAAGTGCGCAGTGCCATGGACCAGAAACGCATGCAGTGGCAGGACTTGAGCACCCGCCGGCAGACAGTGGCCGAGCAGCTTTCTGAACAGAATTTTGATCTGGATACCGTGCTGCAAAACCTGCCGGACGAGGCGGATGAGCAGCAGTGGGCCCAGGAAATGGACATGATCGGCCAGCGGATCTCCCGCCTGGGGCAGATCAACCTGGCGGCCATCGACGAGTATCAGCAGCAGTCCGAGCGCAAGAATTACCTGGACAGCCAGAACGAAGACCTGGAAGACGCACTCGGCACCCTGGAGAACGCCATCCGCAAGATCGACCGGGAAACCCGGGCGCGCTTCAAGGAATACTTCGACCGCATCAACCGTGGTCTGCAGGAGCTGTTCCCGAAGGTCTTCGGCGGTGGGCATGCGTACCTGGAACTCACCGGCGACGACCTGCTCGACACCGGTGTCACCATCATGGCGCGGCCACCCGGCAAGCGAAACAGCACCATTCACCTGCTTTCCGGCGGTGAAAAAGCGCTCACCGCCTTGTCACTGGTATTCAGTATCTTCCAGCTCAACCCGGCGCCGTTCTGCCTGCTCGATGAGGTGGACGCGCCGCTGGATGACGCCAACGTGGGGCGTTTCTGTAACCTGGTGTCGGAAATGTCTGCAAAAGTGCAATTTATCTACATCACACATAACAAGATTGCGATGGAGATGGCTGCTACCCTGATGGGGGTCACCATGCATGAACCCGGTGTATCCCGTCTGGTATCGGTGGATGTGGAAGAAGCGGCCGAAATGGCGGCGATGTGAGGAATCGGTGCCGCTGTAACAGCGGCACTTCAGCACAAGCAAGGAAGAAGAGGCAATGGGCCTGAACCTGGAAACATTGATTGGTATTCTGGTTATTCTGATTCTGCTGATTCTGGCCGACGGCGTGCGGCGGATGATCCGGGAGCGGCACGGGCGCTTGCGTATGCGCATCGACCCGCGCTATCGCGATCAGGCGGAGGAAGAAGAAAGTAGCGGTTACAACCCGGAGCTGATTGGTTCTGCTCGGGTGATCCGCCGGGCCATGGAGGATGCAGAGCAGGATGAGCGTCCGCCCATGGTGATGGAACCCGATGAAGCGGCGGCGGAAGCGCGTACTGCAGAACAGCAAAGCCTGTTCGACGGTGAGCAGGAACCAGAGCCCCAGCCAGAGCGCACGGTGGAGCCTGATGTCGAGCCCGCCCCGGCGCCGACACAACCGGTAGCGGAAAAACCGCCTGAGCCAAAACCCGAGCCCGAACCGGCCCCTCGGGTTTCACCGCGGCAGGCGCCTCGCCAGGAAGCGCGGGTAGAAGCCCGGCCCGCACCCAAGGCGCCCCGTGAGCCCCAGCCCGTGCTGGAAGTGATTGTGGTGCACCTGATTGCGCACCGTGGCGCGCCGTTCGAAGGCAGTGCGCTGTTGCGCATGTTGCTGGAAGCGGGCCTGCGCTACGGCCGCATGAATATTTTCCACCGGCATGTGAGCGTGCAGGGTGCCGATGAGCTGCAATTCTCCATGGCCAACGCGGTGGAGCCGGGCACGTTCGATCTGGATACCATGGAAGACAAGACCTTCGCCGGCGTCACTTTCTTCCTGAAATTGCCGGGGCCGACGGATGCTATTGGCACTCTGGACAAGATGCTGTCCATTTGTCAGCGCCTGGCCGCTGAGCTGGACGGTGAACTCAAGGATGAACAGCACAGCGTGCTGACCCCGCAGACCATGGAACACCTGCGCCAGCGCGTGCAGGAATTCGAGCGTCGCCAGCGGGTACCCAGCGCGTAGGAAACCCGTAGCACGCATCACGCGGCATGCGACACGCTAAAACCGGAACCCTGCCGGGTGCAGTTCGGCCCGGTGCCTGCTTCGGCACACTGCATTGTAGGAGTGCCACTTGAGGCGCGAAGCGGTATAAAAACAACACCGGGTTCGCGCCTCAAGTGGCGCTCCTACAGAGCGAGTCGTTCGCTATCCATTATTCACTATTCATTATTAGCTGCTGCTACCGTGCCTAATCCAGACATCATCCAGAAAGCCCAACACCTCCGTGACCAGCTCAACGACTGGTCTTACCGCTATTACGTGCAGGACGATCCGGCGGTACCCGATGCCGAGTACGACCGGGCGTTTCGTGCGCTCAAAGACCTGGAAGCCCAGCACCCGGATTTGATTACCGCGGATTCGCCTACCCAGCGGGTTGGGGATGTGCCGTTGGATGCGTTTGAGCAGGTGCAGCACGAAGTGCCCATGCTGAGTCTGGATAACGCCTTCGATGACGATGACTTGCGCGCCTTTGATAAACGGATTCGCGAACGCCTGGGGGTGGACGAAACCGTGGATTACGTGGCCGAGCCCAAACTGGACGGCTTGGCGATTTCCCTGTTGTACCTGGACGGGCAACTGGTACGAGCGGCCACCCGGGGGGATGGACAGACCGGAGAAAACATCACCGTTAATGCCCGGACCATTCGTTCTGTTCCTCTGACGCTACGGGGTAGCCAAGTGCCATCGCGGCTGGAAGTGCGGGGTGAAGTGGTGATGCCCCACGCCGGCTTTGCCGCGCTGAATGCCCGCCAGGAGGCCGCGGAGCAGAAGGTGTTTGCCAACCCTCGCAACGCGGCTGCCGGCAGCCTGCGTCAGCTGGATTCGCGCATCACCGCCAGCCGGCCACTGGAATTTTATGCCTACTCCATGGCTCAGCTGGAAGGTGTGCCCGAGCCGGCCACGCACGCCGACATGCTGGAGGCCCTGCGCAGCTGGGGGCTGCGGGTGAACCCGGAAGTGCGTGTGTGTGCGGGCGTTGATGCACTGCTGGCGTTCTACCAGGGGATTCTGGAAAAGCGCGATCATCTCGATTACGACATCGATGGCGTGGTGTACAAGGTAGACCGTTTCGACTGGCAACAGGATCTGGGGTTTGTCAGCCGGGCGCCGCGCTGGGCCATTGCCCACAAGTTTCCTGCCCAGGAAGAGCTCACCGTGCTTAACGGCGTGGACTGGCAGGTGGGCCGCACGGGTGCACTGACACCGGTAGCGCGATTGGAGCCGGTGCACGTGGGTGGGGTCATTGTCAGCAACGCCACCCTGCACAATATTGATGAAATTCAGCGGCTGGATATCCGTATTGGTGACACCGTGGTGGTGTACCGGGCCGGGGATGTGATTCCCAAGGTGGTGCGGGCGCTGCCCGAGCGCCGCCCGGCGGATGCCCGGGATATTGCCTTGCCGCCGTCCTGCCCGGTGTGTGGTAGCGACATTCTGCGCGGCGATGATCAGGTGGTGGCTCGCTGTACCGGCGGGTTGATCTGTGGAGCCCAGCAGCGTGAAGCCATCAAGCATTTTGCGTCCCGCCGCGCCATGGATATCGATGGGCTGGGTGACAAGCTGGTGGATGCGCTGGTGGATCAGGAGCTGATTGCCACCGTTGCCGACCTGTACCGCTTGAAAGCCGAACAGGTGGCGGGCCTGGAGCGCATGGGCGAGAAGTCCGCGGATAACCTGATTGCCGCACTGGAGACGTCCAAGACCGTGGGGCTGGGCCGTTTCCTGTTTGCTCTGGGTATTTTGCAGATCGGTGAAGAGACCGCCAAGAATCTGGCGGACTGTTTTGGTGATCTGGAGGGCATTCGCCGCGCCCCCTTGCTGCTATTGCTGGCGGTGCCGGATGTGGGGATGGAGGTGGCCAAGGCCATTGGCGCCTTCTTTGCGGAAGCGGATAACGAGGCGGTGATCGACGGCTTGCTGGCGGAAGGGGTGAACCCGCAGGCCAGCGGCGTGCCCTCGGCAGCCTTTGTGAACAGCTTGACGCTGGCGCAGTTGCTTAAATCCGCCAAGCGATTGGGCATGAATCTTGAGGGCATTGGTGACAAGTCGCTGGAAACCCTCGGCGGGCACTTCCGCACCGTGGCTGAATTGAGCGCGGCGGCGGCTGAAGGCGCGGGCGCCGAGCCCAAGGGCGTGCGCTCCGGTGTTATGACACAGCTGGCCAGGGCGCTGGCGGAGAACGGTTGGCAAGCCCGCTTGCAGGATGCAGAGGATAAGGTTGCCGCCCTGGCTGCCCGCGCCCCGGCCCAGGCCGAGAGTCGGCCTCTGGAAGGGCAAACCTGGGTGCTTACCGGCACCCTGGAGCAGCTTACCCGTGACCAGGCCAAACAGGCCTTGCAGCAGTTAGGAGCAAAAGTGGCGGGGTCGGTGTCCAAAAACACCAGTACGGTGGTGGCTGGCGCATCGGCAGGCTCCAAACTGGCGAAAGCGGAATCGTTGGGCGTTGAGGTATGCGACGAAGCTGCGCTACTGTCCATGTTGACCCAGCACGGCATTGATCCGGGAGCGTTATGAAAATCTGGCTAACCCTGCTTTTGGCAGTACTGACCCTGAGTGGCTGTGCTGGCACACCGACCAACACGGATAATGTCTGCGCGGTGTTCGATCAGCGGGGTGGCTGGTTCAACAACTGGTACAAATACGCCAAGAGCGCGGAAAAAGAGTACGGGGTACCGGTGCCCGTGCTGATGGCGACCATCTATAAGGAATCCGGGTTCAACGCCAAGGCGAAACCGCCGCGCACCAAGCTGCTGGGTTTTATTCCCTGGAAGCGCCCGTCGTCGGCCTATGGGTATCCCCAGGCGCTGGATGGCACCTGGGATTGGTACAAGGACGCCACCGGTCGCCGTGGCGCGGACCGGGATGACTTCAAGGATGCGGTGCAGTTTGTCGGCTGGTATCACTACCAGAGCTACAAGAAAAACGGCGTGGCCAGGAACGACACCTATAACCTTTACCTCAATTACTACGCCGGCCACGGCGGTTATGCCCGCGGTACCTGGAAAAACAACAAGTGGATGAAAGGCGCGGCCCAACGCACGGCATCCATGGCCAACCGGTACCAGCAGCAAATGCAGGGATGCGGACGATAAAAAAATTGAAAGTTGAAAAGGGAAGGGGCCTGCGCGTTAATGCAGAGACGATCCCGCAGCGGAGAATGTCTCCTGGTTCACTCTTTATTGGTTGGTGTTCAACAATACGGTGAATCGCGGCGGTAAACTTGTTAGTTTTAGGAGAATATTTCTCGCGTTGAAGCTTTCAACTTTGAACTTTCTCCTGCTTTTCGGGGTGTTTTTTGGATAACGAATCCATCGTTTACGGTTGCATCAAGCATTTGCCATTTGGCAATTTGCAGGAGCGCAAGACGAGCTGTTTTCAGAACCGTAAAGCCATTCGGCAATTGCCGCAGGCGGATGAGTGGCCGTTCCTGTGCCGGGAGATGTTTTCCGTGCCCGGCGATGACTTGATGGGCGGCACCTTCCAGACCCAGGTGATTCATTTCGGCATGTCTTACCGGGCGGTGGAATACGAGTGGGAACACTGGATCGCCAAGTTCGAATCCTTGCTCAAGAACATGTACTGGGTGAATGCGGTGGTGCATCTGGAAACCGAATTGTCCGGGTTTCATACCTTCGTGTGGGACAGCGCCGATGTGTACCACGAACCCTCTGATGCCCCCCTGCGGGTACGTTGTGAATGGGCCCGTGAAGGGGCTATTGCCTGACTCTTCGCTTCATTGTAACGATCCTGTTGAGTGTTGGATTACTGCCTTTGGCCTAATTCAACCTACAGCTAATAACGACTGCTCCATCGGCTCCCGCTTGTAGGTCGTGTTAGGCGTAGCCGTAACCCGACATCTGGCCTCGCTGATTGTGGTAAAAATCCAATGTCGGATTACGCCTTTAGGCTCTCTGTGCCCTTGGGTAAATCCGACCTACGCGATAACCCCTTCCCCTTTGTCTTTTTTCCCCTTTCTGTGATTGCATTCTTTTTCCCTTGCGGCATAGTCGAGGGAGACGATTATAAAAAAGGTGAGGATGATGGCTCTCGATTATTCATTGCTTGATGTATTCGCGGGTGCACCCTTTCAGGGCACTCAGGTACCGGTGGTTACCCTGGATGCGGCTAACAGTAGTGATGCCAGTAAAACGGCCATTGCCGGGGAGTTTCAGCAAACCGAAACGGTGTTTATCGAGCCGGGCAACAGCGCCTCGCCAGTGACGGTGTTCAATAGCAAAGGCCGGCAATTATTCGGTGCCCATACCATTCTGGCTGCGTCTTATGTGGCCTATGAAATGGGGATGACAAAAGACGAGGGCGAGTTCGCTTCGTTTCTGCTCAAGCAAAACGAACAATGGATTGAGAGCTTTATTGATAAGGGGGACAGTGCCCCCGGTGCGATTCAGTTTGCCCGGGTACTGACACCGACCATTGACCGTTATACCCCGGAAATTCCCCGTCTGGCGGCGGCGCTGAATATTGATGAGAAACACATCTCTTTCAGCAAGTACAAGCTGATGGTGGTGAGTGTGGACAAGCCCACGCTGATTGTGCCGTTTACCAAACCTGAGCACGTACTGGCCGCGAGTCTCAACCCGGATCGTTGGTCGGACCTGTTCGGTGATGTGTATACCTCGGAGCTGTTCCTGTTTGCACCGGGGACCATTACCGGCTTCACGGAATTCCATGGCCGTTTGCTCAACCCGACATTGCCGCGTGATGCTTTCCCTCCCATCGGGGCGGTGATGCCCGAGTTTATTGCTTACCTGGCAGAGCAGGGTGAGGCCGCGCCGGGTACGCATACCCTGTCTGTGGACCGGGGCAGCCATGAGACGCGCAAGAGCATTTTGCATGCGGAATTCGACAAGCGCCCGGGCAAGGAAGTGCGCTGCCGCATTGGTGGCAACGTAATCAAGATGGGGACGGGATCACTGTTGTATTCGTGACCCTAAACTATTCGTTACCTGAGCGATTTTTCAGATAGACGACGAAGGCCACGGTGGCGATGACGCCAAGGAATACCACGAAAGCGGTGATCAGTTGGTCGAGGGTCAGGTTGTTGAGCATGTGGGGTTCCTTGCGGAGTCGTCGGCCCTGAGAATCGTTAAAGTATGGCAGCGCAAGCGGTGCTTGCAACGTTCACGTCACACCCCTCCCGCAATGGGAGGAGTGTGGGTTGCCTTATCCTGTTTCATCTTACTTAATCGCACACAATTCTGACCGGGTTTTGTCCCAGCCCAGGCATCCATCGGTGATGGACAGACCGTACTGGAGTGGTTTGTCCTGACCCTGTCGACCATCGTTGAGATGGCTTTCCAGCATCACCCCGGCGATAGCCGTTTGCCCCTGAGCACGCTGCTGCAGCAGATCCTGTAACACCGCAGGCTGGCGCAGCGGGTCTTTGCCGCTGTTGGCATGACTGCAGTCCACGATCAGGCGCGGGTTGCAGCCCTTGGCCTCCAGTGCAGCGGCGGCGCGTTGCACGCTGGCGGCATCGTAGTTGGGACCGTCGTGGCCACCGCGGAGTACCAGATGGGTGTCCGGATTGCCGGCGGTTTGCAGCAGGGCGCTGTGGCCGTGTTCATCCATGCCCAAATGGGTGTGAGGATGGATTGCCGCGCCCATGGCGTCGCAGGCCACGTCGATACTGCCGTCGGTTCCGTTCTTGAAGCCTACTGGCAGGGGCAGGCCGCTGACCATTTCCCGGTGAATCTGCGATTCGGTGGTGCGCGCGCCGATGGCCGCCCAACTCAGCAGGTCGCCCAGGTAATCGGCGGCCATGGGGTGCAGCAGCTCGGTGGCTAGCGGTAAGCCCAACCGGGCCAGATCCAGCAACAGGTGGCGAGACACATTCAACCCGGTGGCAATGTCATTGCTGCCATCCAGATGCGGGTCGTAGAGCATGCCTTTCCAGCCCACGGTGGTACGGGGCTTTTCCACGTAGGCTCGCATGACGATGAAGATTTTGTCGTCCAGCTGCGTAGCCAGCTCCGCCAGGCGGTGCCCGTATTCCAGGGCGGATTTGGGGTCGTGGAGGGAGCAGGGCCCGGTGATGACCAGCAGGCGGGAGTCTTCGCCATTGAGAATGTTGCGAATGGTCTGGCGCTGGTGCTCAATCTGCGCGGCGAGCGCGGCATCCACCGGCAGGCGCTGACGCAGTACCGTGGGGGAGGCCAGCGGCAGGCTGCGTCGCGGCGGGGCCTGACGGTCGTGGATTGGGCTGTCGGTGTTCTCTGTCTGTTGGCTGTTTACCTGTTGCATGATCTTCCCTTAATACTGCGGCGCGTTATCGTCGCGCGTGATTCGTCGATCGTTGTGTGGCGGTGCGCTGGTGTAGCCAGCGGCTAAATCGGGTGGTCAGGCGGTTCGGTCGATAGCGATACATAGTGTTGTCCCTGTGTTGCATTTGTCTGTTTGTCTGGGCAATAAAAAACCCCGGGCGGGTTACCGGCCGGGGTTTCATGTGTTCGGCAGGCGTCCCTTAACGGGCGCGCCTGAGTGTCGGTCAGGCGCGCGAGCGGCTAAACCAATACCCGTAATAAGACGCAGCAGACACCGCCATACCGGCCATTGGGCCAGTCAGGGTACGTGTGTTGAGCTGTGCTGCGTGCATGGTTATGTCTCTTGAATTCGCTTCATTGAAGGTCAAAGAGTAACGGCAGCGTGGGGAGGGTGCAAGAGGCTGGAACCATGCCGCACGATAGCCGGTGGCTATTTGTGGCGACGGGTAGCGCTTTTAGGCCCACCGCAAGCACGCGCAGCAGGACGATTAGATATTTAGCCTGGTGCATGCAGCGTGAAGCGTGCTGCAGCCGCAGAGCGGCCAAAAAAACGCCCACCGAAGTGGGCGAGGAAGGTGGAGACAATCCACATTTAAGACAAGACGGAGAAAACAGAATCAGAGAATGTCGGCATCCTTGATCGCGTCGGTAATGGTTTTGGCATAGTGGTCCGCGCCTTTTTCCAGGCCCTTGAAGCCGCCGGTGTTGAAGCTGACGGTTCTGCCCGTCCAGACGATGGCTTTCTGCTCCACGTCCCACAGCTCCAGGCGAGCGGTGTAGATATCTTCGTTGATATAGAAGTCCGGGCTGTAAACCTGCGGGGTCATGGTCATGCCGGCGCTGGCCGGAATGGCTACGCCCGGATCGCCTTTGACTTCCGTTGTTTCAGTGGTCAGGTCTTCCAGGTGGATCGCCAGTGCGCTGTCAAAACCGTTATCTCTCATGCGCTTGGCCAGGTAGTCCAGGCTTTTGCCTTCGACGCCCTTGTCGCCATAAACGGTGTAGGCGGCGGTGGCTTTTACGCCCATGGCTGTAAACTTGGCCACAATGGCATCTTCCAGATGTTCACGCAGTTCATGATCAACCAGCACGCCAACCACCAGGGATTGGTACGGGCCCTTTGGTGCAGGCTGGGAGCCGGTTTCGGCGCTGATGACTTTGGTGTCGTGATAGCCGCTGGCACAGGCGGTAAGCAGTACAGCGAACAGGGCCACCAGGGTAAATTGCAATTTTTTCATGGTTTCCATCCTCTTGAGAAAAGCCGGCCGTGGCCGGCTGTTTCACTATCCGTTTAGAAGTTGTAGGTGGTGCTCAGGGACAGGTAATCCCGGTCTTCGACCACGCTGTACTCTTCGTCGTTATAGGTTGTGTAGGACAGGTTGGCGCTGAGTTGCTTGTAGGCCATGCCCAGGCTCACGCCGACGGTACGGGCATCTTCCTGCATCGCGTCATCACTGGAATAACCCTCAACACCGTGATTGAAGGTCAGGCCAGGGGTCAATGAGACCGCGCCGATGGCGTTGGCGTAGGTGGAGGTCAGGCTCAGCTGATAGCCCCAGCTGAAGTCGGTGACATAACCGTCTTCTCCCAGTTCGCCGACACCAAAGTTGGTGTGGCGACGGAAGCGCATCTGGTCCTGCTTGGGTAGATCAGGAATAAATTCCGAGCCCACCTGCATGGAAACGACGGTTTTCTGCGCGCCCATCAACTTGGGGATGATGGTGGTGAAGGCCAGCTCGGCACGCTGAATGTCAAACTCCTCAAAGCCGTGCACTTCGCTGCCGGAGTTGTAGACGTAGTCGATGGTGCCCTGCGGGATGGAGAAACCCGCTCCCTGTACCGCTGCTGCAGGGACGCCGTTGGCTTCCAGTACGCGGGAGGTGGTCAGGTCAGGGGTATTGATCTGGATCGGCATGTCCGGCAGGTAGCTCAGGTTCAGCGCCAGGTTGCCCACGCCCTCAAAGGTCTTGTCGGCGGTGAGGCCGAATACCTGAATGTCTTCCGGGTATTCATAGAAGTCGGCGACTTCATTGTTCGTGCCGGGAAGCCCTTGTGGCAATGAGTTGTCTTCTTTGGTGACGGAGTAATAGGGCAGTCGACTGTGATAATTGAAGAAGTAGGTGCCGATCTTGGCCTTGGATTCCGGGAACGCGTAGTCAAACTTCAGGCCGTACTGGCCGCCGTCCTTGGGTTCATTTTCATCCCTGCGGGGAATATAAACACCGGCATTGTAGGCATCCTGGTTCGGCATGATGACCGAGCTGGAGAAGGTGGCATCACAGCCCAGTGCGGTGTTGTCCAGGGTAGAGAAGAAGGTCCCGCAACCGTCCAGATTCGCCGCACGCCACTCATACTGATAGAAGGACTTCATGCTCAGGCGGTCAGTGAAGTTGTAATCCACGGTGACCATGCCAGAGGGCGTCAGAAATTCCGTGTACTCCGACCCGGGGCGGTGCAATGCGGCCAGGTCGACCGCATTCAGTGAGCTGAAGGAGCCACGTGAATAAAGGCTACGGCCCCACAGGAGCAGTTTACGACCTGCTGCCACTTTCAGGGGTTGTTCGTTCACCTGGAAAGTGCCGTGGGCAAAGACCTGCTGGAACGTTGCGCCCTGGAACTGGGAATTGCGATGGAAGCCGTCGTCGCTCAGCTTGCCCCCCTGGAATTCATTGGGGTCGTTGCCATGGGGAACATAGCCTTCCTTCTGGGTGTAGTCGTACCAGGTCTTGGCCTGTACGAAGAGGCCGTAGTTCTTGTACTGCAGGTTGAAGTCACCGATGGCCTTGACCACGGAGGAAACCACTTCGCCACCGTCATAGTTCAGGTTGCCGTCATCAGATACGGCAGAGCCTGAGGTGCCGCCAGGGGTGTCACCGGCGAACAGGTTTTCCTTGCTGGCAGATTCCATCCGGGAGATGGCGCCCACGGAGGCCTTCAGGTTCCATTTGGCACTGAAGTCATCGTTGAACTTGTATTCACCGCCGGCCATGGCCGGGGCGGCGGCTGACAGCAGGCCCAGGGCCAGGACGCTGCTGTAGCCGACAGCGATTGCTTTGCTTCGCATTATTTTGCTCTCCCACTGCACCGGGGATGAACCGGGCAGACATTCCGTTTGTTGTTGTGAACGTTGTTGTAGCGCACTTGTGAAACTCGCCCGGTCCCTTCGGGCGTTGTATTTCTGACTCTGCGGATTTCGTCGTTGTTTTTTGAATCACGATTCCGAAAACCGATCAGTCATGCTTAATTCATACATACCGCTTGGTATGTGGTCAAGACGACAAAGGGGGCAAAAAGAGGCTGGGAGGGAGTGTCATGAGGGTGGATCTGGCTTTTTTTGGGGCAGGCGTACCAGGATATCTGCGTGTAAACCGAGAAAAGGAAACACTGGAATATATAAAGTTTACTTTTGAACCTTGTCCGTTACCTCAGGTAACAAGCAAAAGAATGTTTCGTTTTTGGTAATTTTTTTTGCCGGCAGACACATTTTCTAATGATTGTGAGGTGGTTCTCTGTTGGGAGGGGGCGCTGGTTCGTGTCGTAATGAGATTGCCGATGGTCTCAGGAGGCATGGCTACGCGATGAATTTTATCGTCGAAGTACCGTGTGATGACTTTGCAAGCTTGCGGTGGCCAGGGCTGATCCACAGGCATCGCAGGAAGGGTTGGGCAGCGGTTATCAGGCAGGCGTCCGACGTTATCTGCGAAAGAAATCAGCCTGCTGAAAATCCCTTCGCTCCGCGAGCTTCGTCCCTCAAGAGGAGCGCTTGCAGCGGCGCTGTAGCAGGGTTTTATTTCCTGTTTGTGTGGTTGTCGCGTCTGGCATTCGGCGTTGCGCGTCCTGCACAGTGCGAGAGGTTCCCTAATACGTGATGAACCAAAAAAGGGGGCACCAGGCGGTGCCCCCAAGGGGAAACAGAATCAGCGCGATTCCGTCTAGAACACTTCGAACAGACCTGCAGCACCCATGCCGCCACCGATACACATGGTCACGACCACATACTTCACACCGCGGCGCTTGCCTTCGATAAGTGCGTGGCCGGTCATGCGGGCACCGGACATGCCGTAGGGGTGGCCGATGGAGATGGCGCCGCCGTTGACGTTGTATTTTTCCGGATCGATGCCGAGCTTGTCACGGCTGTAGAGACACTGGCTGGCAAAGGCTTCGTTCAGCTCCCAGAGGCCGATGTCATCAACGGTGAGGCCGAAACGCTTGAGCAGTTTGGGCACTGCATACACCGGGCCAATACCCATTTCGTCGGGATCACAGCCAGCGACGGCCATGCCGCGATAGGCGCCCAGCGGTTGCAGGCCCAGACGCTCGGCTTCCTTGCTGTCCATCAGTACGCAGGCGCTGGCGCCGTCAGACAACTGGGAGGCGTTACCGGCGGTAATAAAGCCGCCTTCCTGTACCTGTTGGCCACCCTTGAATACGGGCTGCAGAGACTGCAGGCCTTCCAGGGTGGTTTGCGGGCGGTTGCCTTCATCTTTGTCCAGGGTCACTTCCACGTCGGAAATTTCCTTGGTCTCTTTGTTCATCACTTTCATGACGCTGGTCATGGGGGCGATTTCGTCATCAAACTTGCCGGCTTCCTGGGCGGCAGCGGTGCGCATTTGTGACTGGAAGGCATATTCGTCCTGGCTGTCACGGGACACGTTATAACGGTCTGCGACAATTTCGGCGGTTTCCAGCATGGACATGTAGATGTCCGGGCGGTTTTCTTTCAACCACGGATCGGCAGCGCGGAAGGTGTTCATCTTGTCGTTCTGCACCAGGGAGATGGACTCCAGGCCACCGGCCACGGCCACGTCCATGTTGTCGACGATGATTTCCTTGGCGGCGGTGGCGATGGCCATCAGGCCGGAGGCGCACTGACGGTCCATGCTCATGCCGGATACGCTGGTGGGCAGGCCGGCGCGCAGGGCGGCCTGGCGGGCCACGTTGCCGCCGGTGCTGCCTTGCTGCAGCGCGGCACCCATGATCACGTCCTGAATGGAGGCCGGGTCGATGCCGGCACGTTCAACGGCGTGTTTGATGGCGTGGCCGCCCAGGGCCTGGGCCTGAGTGTCGTTGAAGGCACCGCGGTAGGCTTTGCCAATGGGGGTACGGGCGGTGGATACGATTACGGCTTCTCTGGTCATTGCTCTCTCCTGGTCCAGATAAGGGCTGCTGTGAGGGGAGGGTGCAGCAGCCTGAAATATGTGAGAAGCGAGTGACGAGTACCGAGTTTCGAAAGGCGAAACCAGAACACGTTAGCAACCCGGTTTTGTGCTTCGAAACTCGGTACTCGCCTCTCGCTACTGTTCTTTAACCCAGCTTGATGCCCTTGGCTTTGGCGGCCATGGTCAGAATTTTGGTGACATGGTCGCCGCCGGTCATCATTTCGCTGGCGTTGTCCATGTTGCCGATTTGCTCGAAGTGGGCGGCCACGCCATCCACATTACGCTCGTCGTCATTCAGGTAAACGCCTTCGCTTTCCATCAGGCGTACCATGGCGTAGCAACCGGCGCCGGCCAGCAGAATGCGATGGGTGGGTGCTTGCGTACTTGCCAGGAACAGCACGGCCGGGGTGATTTCCTTCGGCTCCAGCATGGCGAGCACTTCCGGGGGCATCAGGTCTTCGGTCATGCGAGTGGCGGCGGTAGGGGCGATGCAGTTCACCTTGATGTTGTACTTTTCACCTTCCAGGCACAGGGTGTTCATCAGCCCGGCGACAGCGGTCTTGGCGGCGCCGTAATTTGCCTGGCCGAAGTTGCCGTACAGACCCGAGGTGGAGGTGGTCATCACGATGCGGCCATAGCCTTGCTCACGCATGATTGGCCAAACGGCCTTGCTGCAGATTTGTGAGCCGGTGAGATGGACGGCCACCACCTTGTCCCAGTCGTCCTGGGTCATCTTGACGAAGCTCTTGTCGCGCAGAATGCCGGCGTTGTTGATCAGCACGTCGATACGGCCCCAGGTATCCATGACCTCTTTGACCATGGCCTCAACCTGGGTCACGTTGGACACATCCGCGCCATTGGCAATGGCGTCGCCACCGGCGGCCTTGATTTCAGCAACCACCTGTTCGGCGGCTTCACTGGAGCCACCGCTACCATCGCGGGCACCCCCGAAATCATTGACGACCACCTTGGCGCCGAGTTTAGCCAGTTCCAGGGCGTGGGATTTGCCCAGGCCGTTGCCCGCGCCGGTGACAATGGCCACCTGATCATCAAAACGAATTGTCATGGGTATCTCTCTGAATGCTTTTTGAGTTGAAAGTGAAAAGTTCAAAGTTGACACGCGAGTAATGGTATTGCCAAATGACAGGCCCTGAAGCCGCGAAACAGACAGTGATTTGCTGAATGTTTTACCTCTCCAGAGCATGGCCGCGGGTAACGACTTTCATCTTGGTGCAGTGCTCTATCGCGCTTTTAAACTTTGAATTTTTAACTCGGAATTATTGCCAGGCTCAACCATTCTGCAATCAAGGCGGGTTTTTCCTGCCCTTCGATCTCGACCTGCACCCCGTGGCGAAGTTGCCATTCATTGTCGGAGCGCTGTTTGACTTCCAGCAGGGTGAACGAGCCTCGGATTTTGCTGCCTTCGCGGACCGGGTTCATGAAGCGAACCTTGTCGAAACCGTAGTTGATGCCCATTACCTGCCCCTTGATGGTGGGCAGTACATCGATGGCCATGGCAGACAGCAGTGACAGGGACAAAAAGCCGTGGGCGATGGTGGCGCCGAAGGGGCTTTCCTTGGCGGCTCGTTCCGGGTCGGTGTGGATCCACTGGGGATCTTCAGTCAACTCGGCAAAGCCGTCGATGCGCTGTTGGTCGACGGTGCGCCACTGGGATTCGCCAACGTTTTTACCAACGTTTGCCTGCAGATCGTCGAGGCTGATTTGCGGTTTGCTCATGGTGCTCTCCCGTTGCTGGCCCGGACAATGCCCCCGAGGCCAAATTTCAAAACGTTATTTTAAAAAGAGTCAGTATGCGAGCGGCGTAATCAGCCGTAAAGGGTCAAAAGCGCCATCTAGGGCGGGAAATCCGTCATGGCTTGCCTGTGTGGTCAATGGTGGCTCTATGAAGTTATGTCAGACTCCAGTCGCAAACCGTCCCAAGAGCGAGCAGACACAAAGAAAGGCGGTTGCAGGGCTCCTTTAAATCACCGTGGCGGAAGGGTGAAGGGGGCAAAAGGCAAGGATGAAAGGACGGGAGACACGAGTATGGCGAATCCGAATGAGGCATTGGTAAACGAACCGCGTGAAGCGATTCTCGACGCGGCCGCGCTGTGTTTCATGGAGCGGGGATTCAATGCGACCAGTATTGATGATATTGCCCGTCGCCTGTCTGCCACCAAGGGCATGGTGTATCACTATTTTAGCTCCAAGGCAGAGCTCTTTTTCGAGATTCACCACCGTGCCATGGATGCGCTGTTTGACGGCCTGACCCCGATTGCTGAATCCGGGTTACCCGCCCCGGAACGTTTTACCGCCATGGCGGAAAGCTATGTGCGCACCCTCATTCTGACTCAGCCTTATCAGCGCACGGTCTCGGAAGCGGTGCAGATGTTGTTGCGTAGTAGCACCACGGCGGAGCAGCGTGCCCAGCTGGAACGCCTCCAGGCCCGGCGCAATCGCTGTGAAGAATTGTTTATGGCCGTTCTGGAAGAAGGCATTGGCAATGGCACCATGCAGGCCATTCGCCCCCGGGTGTCCATCAAGCCGGTGTTCGGAGCGATGAACTCGGTGATTCAGTGGTACCACCCCCGCGAGGGCGATACGCCGGCGCAACTCAACGAGTTGATCAACGAAGTGGTGCAGGTGTCGCTGCGTGGGGTGATGAAGTGACATCAAGCCAGACGCCAGACGCTAGAAGCAGTTAGGTTTTACGGCTGTTTGCTTCAGGCACCGGGCGTTAGGCGTCTGGCGCCCTCCGCAGTGAATTGATCAGGCAACACTCTCAAACCAATGCCATTCCCTCAATGGCGTCATGAACTTTATTTCTTCAGGAACCCGGCGAACATCGCCCGCGTGTCGTCACTGAACATGCGCTCGGCAAACATCACACTTTCCTTTTCTATCTGTGTCTTGATGGCTGCGTCACTCAGGCGCGTCAGCTGTTTGGTCATGGCGATGGCGGCCGGGGTTTTTGCGGCCAGTTTATCCGCCAGTGCCTGCGCTTTGGTCTCCAGCTCGGCCACGCCCACCCGATAAGCAATCAGCCCCATTCGTTCGGCTTCCTCTGCGCTAAACGTATCGCCGGCCAGCAACAAGCGGTTGGCGTTCTGGCGGCCAATCAGGGCGGGAAGAATCAGGCTGGAGCCGGCTTCGGGCACCAGGCCCAGGTTGATAAAGGCGGTGTGGAAGCGGGCGTCATCGGCGGCAATGACCAGGTCGGCGTGTAGCAACATGGTGGTGCCGATGCCGGTAGCGTTGCCCTGTACCGCCATGATGACGGGTTTATCCAGAGCCATCAGGGCATGAATGAGCACCATCGCCGGGCTCAGTTTGCCGGCGTCGCGGCTGGCCGGGTCCGCCTGCAGGAAGTCCTGGATATCGTTGCCCGCGCAGTAGCTGCGCCCTTTGGCGGTAATAAGTAGTGCATTCAGGTCATCCCGTTCCGCCAGGTGTTGGACCGCTGCGGTGAGGTCTTGATACATGGCGACGGTGAGCGCGTTGAGCTTGTCAGCGCGATCCAGGGTGACGTGCAGCACGGCGTTGTGCTCACGGGTTTGAATAAATCCGCTGGTGAGTGTCAGGTCCGTCATGGCGCATCTCCGGAAAGGGAAAACCATGGACGATATCGGAACAGTGTTCCGAATAATAGTCATTGCGGAATGCATGGAATTTATTGAGCGGGATGCAAAATATCAATTTCACTAACTAAAGACCCTGATCTAGTCTGGTCCAATCGCTTTTCAGATCACGAGGATTCGCGCATGACCCAGTTCTATCTTGTCCGCCACGGGCAAGCGTCGTTCGGTACCGATAATTACGATCGCCTTTCCGAACTGGGTCACCAGCAGGCACGCTGGCTGGGCGAGTATTTTGCCGAACGGGATATGGGCTTTGATGCCCTGGTGTGCGGTGACCTGGTGCGTCACCGGGAAACCGGGGCCGGCATTTGCGAAGGCCTGGGCGTGGCCTTGCCCGAAGACATTCAGCCGGGGCTTAACGAATTCGATTTCCAGTCGCTGGTGGATGCCTATCTGACGCAGCATCCGGATCAGGTGCCCGGTGAAGGGGCTCCGGTGGCGGCGTTCTATAAGGCTCTGAAAACCGCCATGAAACACTGGCGCATGGATACACTCACTGGCGATCTACCGGAAACCTGGCAGGGCTTTTCCGACCGGGTTGCCGGCGCCCGCGATCACATCCAGCAACAGTACAGCGGCAAGGACCGGGTGCTGATTGTCAGCTCTGGCGGAGCCATGGCCATGTTTATCAAGCATGTACTGGGGGCGTCGGATGATGCGGTGGTAGAGCTGAATCTGCAGATTCGCAACAGCAGTGTGAGCCACGGTTTCTTCAATCAAAAGGTGGTGCGCATGGCCAGTTTCAATAACGTGCCGCACCTGGATCGCCCGGACCGCTTCGAGGCGATTACTTATTATTAAAGAAAGACATTCAGCACCCTTGATGGCGCCTTTGCCTGTAGCGTGAGGTGTGCTGCGTGCCGCATTTTTCAATGGGAGAGCTTCATGGATTTTCAGTACACAGAAAAAATGCAGACATTGATCGCCCAGGTGCGCGATTTCATCAACACCGAAATCCGCCCGGTGGAAGGGTTGTACCACGAGCAGCTGGAAAAAAGCCCGTGGGAAACCCCGCCGATCATGGATGAGCTGAAGGAAAAAGCCAAAGCCAAGGGCCTGTGGAACCTGTTCCTGCCCAAGGAATACGGGGAGTACAGCGCCGGCCTGAGCAATCTGGAATATGCCCCGCTGGCGGAAGAAATGGGTCGCTGCCGCATCGCTTCCGAGGCGTTCAACTGTGCCGCACCGGATACCGGGAATATGGAAGTGCTGGCCAAATACGGCAACGAAGCCCAGAAGAAAGAGTGGCTGCAGCCGCTGCTGGAAGGCCGGATTCGCAGTGCCTTTGCCATGACCGAGCCGGAAGTGGCGTCTTCCGATGCCACCAACATTGAGACGCGTATCACCGAAGACGGTGATGACTACGTCATCAATGGCCGCAAGTTCTACATCAGCGGGGCCATGCGCAAGACCTGTGAAATCATGATCGTCATGGGCAAGAGCAGCCCGGACAACCCCAACCGCCACCAGCAACAATCCCAGATTCTGGTGCCCACCAATACGCCGGGGGTGAACATCGTCCGCCCGATGCAGGTGTTTGGTTACAACGATGCGCCGGAAGGTCATGCGGAAGTGATTTTCGACAACGTGCGTGTTCCCAAGGCCAACATGATTCTGGGTGAAGGCCGGGGTTTCGAAATCGCTCAAGGTCGTCTTGGTCCGGGCCGGATTCACCACTGCATGCGCCTGATTGGTGCTGCCCAGGAAGCGTTCGAGCTGATGTGCAAGCGGGTCAACCAGCGTGAAGTGTTCGGTGCGCCCATGAGCAAGCAGGGTTCCGTGCGCGAAGATATCGCCAAATCCTATTGTGAAATCGAGCAGGCCCGGCTGCTGACGCTGAAAGCGGCAGACGCCATGGACCGCGCGGGTAACAAAGACGCCAAGGATTTGATTGCTATGATCAAGGTGATTGCGCCCAATATGGCGTTAAATGTCATCGATCGGGCGATTCAGATCCACGGTGCCGTGGGCCTGAGCCAGGATACGCCGCTGGTTCACTTCTTCAGCTATGCGCGCACCCTGCGTTTGGCCGATGGCCCGGACCAGGTGCACATGATGCAGCTGGGCCGGAACATGGCCAAACAATTCGCCTGATTTCAGGTGCTGGCCCGGAGCGTTAACAGCGCTCCGGGCTTTGCTATTAGCGCAGCAGAACAGAGAAGAACAGGAGAGCTCCATGTCCCAGGTGGATACACTGGATACACAGAAACTGGCTGAATACCTAGAGCAGCATATCGACGGCTTCAAAGGCCCCATCGAAGCGGACAAGTTCGAGGGTGGTCAGTCCAACCCCACCTTCAAGATCACTGCCGCCTCCGGCTCCTATGTGCTGCGTCGTCAGCCGCCGGGCAAACTGCTCAAGTCCGCCCATGCGGTGGATCGCGAATTTCGTGTTATGGCCGCATTGAAAGACACCGATGTACCGGTGCCCAATGTGCTGCACCTGTGCGAAGACCGTGATGTTATCGGCTCCATGTTTTATGTGATGGAGTTCTGCGAAGGGCGCATCCTGTGGAGTGCCGGGCTGCCTGAAATGGGTGAGGGCGAAGCGGCGAATGCGGTGCGTGGTGAGATGTACTCGGAGATGAACCGGGTGCTGGCGGCCATGCACAGTGTGGATCTGGAGGCCGTTGGCCTGACGGATTACGGTAAGCCGGGCAATTATTTTGAGCGCCAGCTCGGCCGCTGGACCCAGCAGTACGAAGCCTCCAAGTTGCAGGAAATTCCAGCCATGGATTCGCTGATTGAATGGCTGCAGGCCAATCAGCCGGAAGACGATGGCCAGGTATCGCTGGTGCACGGTGATTACCGCCTGGACAACATGATGTGGCATCCGGAAAAACCGCAAGTCATTGCGGTGCTGGACTGGGAGTTGTCTACCCTCGGCCACCCGCTGGCGGACCTGGCGTATCAGTGCATGGGCATGCGGATGCCACAGCGTGGCGCCAAGATGGCCGGCCTGCAGGGCAAGGATCGCACCGCGCTGGGTATCCCCACCGAGAAAGAATACGTGGCCATGTATTGCGAACGCCGGGGTATTTCCCATATCGATAACTGGGAATTTTACCTGGCGTTCAGCTTCTTCCGTCTTGCTGCCATCTGCCAGGGGGTAGCGAAACGGGCTGAAGACGGCAATGCCTCCAACAAGCAGGCTGCCGAAGTGGGTGCCCTGGTCGAGCCGTTGGCCACCATGGCCATGCAGATCATCAACGAAGGGGCGTAAAAGGCCGCTTTACGCTGCACGCAACAGGTAACACGGTAAATCAAAAACAGAACTTACAGCGCGGCATCAGGATTGGACGTTTGCTCCGGGCCTGATCCGTGTTGTCGCGTGTTGCCTGACGCGTGTTGCGTCAATTTTAATCGGGAGAGTCGTAATGAGTACCAAGCTTTTTAACCTTGAGGGCAAGATTGCCCTGGTCACCGGTGCAAGCCGGGGTATTGGCGAAGAAATTGCCCGTCTGCTGGCAGAGCAGGGCGCCCATGTGATTGTGTCCAGCCGCAAGATTGATGGCTGTCAGGCGGTTGCTGATGCCATTAAGGCAGACGGCGGCAGCGCGGAAGCCTTTGCCTGCCATGTGGGTGAACTGGCACAGATTGAAGCAGTGTTTTCCCATATCCGTGACGTGCACGGCAAGCTGGACATTCTTGTGAATAACGCTGCCGCGAACCCGTACTTCGGCCATATTCTGGATACCCCGGTGGATGCCTTCGACAAGACCGTGGACGTGAACCTGCGTGGTTATTTCTACATGTCCGTAGAGGGCGGCAAGCTGATGCGCGAACACGGCGGTGGCGCGATTGTGAATACCGCTTCAGTGAACGGGTTGACCCCGGGTGAAGGCCAGGGGGTGTATTCCATCTCCAAAGCTGCCGTCATTAGCATGACCAAGTCTTTCGCCAAGGAATGCGCACAGTTCAACGTGCGTGTGAATGCCTTGCTGCCGGGCCTGACCAAAACCAAGTTTGCCGGTGCCCTGTTCACCAACGAAGACATCTACAAACAAGCCCTCAGCCAGATTCCCATGCGCCGCCATGCGGAGCCGAAGGAAATGGCCGGCACCGTGCTTTATCTGGTCTCCGATGCTTCCAGCTTCGTGACCGGGGAGTGTGTTGTGGTTGATGGTGGCTTTACGATTTAACACTAACGTTGCTATCAAACCGCTGTAGGAGTTCCCTTCCAGGGGACGAACCGGGCGAAGCCCGAAGGGCGTTCTCGGTATGGCAGGGCGGGATGGATTTTTAGCGTACTGCTGCTTAGCGTTTTGCCACCTTCGTTCGCGCCCTGAACGGCGCTCCTACAGCGGCTTTGTAGCAAGTGATGGATGTTGAACGCGGAAAGTGAGTTTGCCTCGCCGCGTTTCGACGAAGGAGAACACAATGGATCCGATTCTCGATTTTACCGGCAAGACGGCACTGATTACCGGTGCCGCCAGCGGGTTTGGCAAGTTGCTGGCAGAAGAGCTGGGCAAGCGCGGGGCCGCGTTGGTGCTGGGCGATATTAATATGGATGCGCTGAATCCGCTGGCCGATGCGCTGGCGGGGCAGGGTGTGAAAGTCGCTGCGTTGCGCTGTGATGTCTCCAGCGAAGCCGACTGCAAGGCCATGGTGGATACGGCGTTGTCCCAGTTTGGTCACCTGGATCTGGCGGTGAACAATGCGGGTATTGCCCACGGTTTTATTCCGTTCGCGGAGCTGACCGAAGAAGTGCTGGATCAGCAGATCAATGTGAACGTGAAAGGTGTCATGTTCGGCATGAAGCACCAGATTAATGCCATGAAGGCAGGCGGTGGCAGTATCGTCAACGTGAGTTCCATGGCGGGATTGGGTGGCGCGCCAAAGATTGGTGCCTACTCGGCGGCCAAGCATGCGGTGATCGGCCTCACACGCACCGCAGCGGTGGAATACGCCAAGCGCAATATTCGGGTCAATGCGATTTGCCCGTTCTACACCCATACACCAATGCTGGATGAGGGTGAGTTGTCGCAGGATAGAGAGCAGATGCATGCCATGCTGGCATCCGGGTGTCCGATGAAGCGCCTGGGGCAGCCTGCGGAAATCGTGACAGCCATGCTAATGCTGCTGTCACCAGCCAATAGCTACATGAATGGCCAGACCATTGCTGTGGACGGTGGGGTGTCTGCATTCTGATCGGTCTTTGCACCACAAAAGCCTCGCTCTGCGGGGCTTCTGTGGTGGTCGAATAATCCCGCCTTTTTTCCTCACCATCCAATCGTCATGCCAGCATAGAGGGTGCGCCTGGGCGCAGGTTCAAAGTAGCCGCGGTCGGCAGGATCTGGCCTGTCGCTGTTCGCGTTGATGCGAATATTGCTGTAGTAGTCACGGTCGAAAAGATTGTTGATGCCGGCGTGTAACTCCAGCTCTTGACGATTGAAATGCCAGCGTTTTCCAATGCGGGCATTGACCACGGTATGGCTGCCGATGCGAGTCTCATTGGTGTTTTCCGCATAAACCGCGCTGGCAAAGCGCGCATCGCCGATAATGAAGATACCGTTACCCGGGCGCCAGGCGGCTTCGGCAAAGACAATGTGTTGTGGCAGACTGGGCATGTGGTTATCGCTCACATCCTGGCCCTGTTGTTGATCGACGAAACGCTCGAAACGGTAGTGAGCCCAGGTCCAGGCCAGTGTGGTGGTGAGCGTGTCGTGGGTGAAATGTTCAAGCGCCAACTCCATGCCTTCGCGGCGAGTGCGGGCGGCATTTTCATAGAAAGTGCGGCCGCCGAGTTCGTATGGCGTGATTTCATCTTTCACATCGACGCTGAATAGCGTCAGCTCATAGAGCAGGTCAGTGCGCAGGCTGCCGCGCAAGCCTATTTCCTTGTTCAACGCTTCTTGGGGTTTCAGGTCTGGATTGAATCCGCCCACGCCGGCGGGGTTCGCCAGCTCAGTAAACGTGGGAGTTTCAAACGCGGAGCTGACAGATGCGTACAGGGTGTGGGCGGGGTGGGCGCGCCAGGCAATGCCGGCACTGAAGCTTCCTTCATTGAATTGCTGATTGCCGCTGTTGTCACCATCGCTGAGAAGATCGTCGTCTATCCGGAATTCAATGCGGTCGGCCCTGGCGCCGAGAGACAGTGTCAGGCTGTCCGTAATGAAGCTGTCTATCTGCAGAAAAAGTCCGTTGCTGGTGGCGATCTGGTTTTCGTTTGCAGTGATGCCGGTAACGGCGCCGTTGGCACTGACGCTGCGGCGTCCCCGGTCATCATGCTGGCGATCCATATCGACGCCGATCAGGTAACGGTGTCGCAGCCCGAACAGGTCCAGGTCGTGGCTGTATTCCACCCCGATTCCATAGAAGAGCCGCTGGTAATCAATCAGGCTGCTGCCGGGAAAGGGAAGTTGCTGATTAAAATCCCGCTGGCTGATGAATGCCTGTGTTTGCAGCAGGCCCCCACCGAGGGCGGCATGACGGTAACGAACCCCCAGCCGTTGCTGATCCACTTTCTGGCCCGCATCGAGTTGCTCTGCCAGGGTTGTTGCCTGCGTTCTGTCTGCGTGGGCCTGACGGCGTGTCAGGCCGCTGGGATCTTGGGCATAAGGGGTGTCCAGTGCCGTCAGGAACAGGTCAATGTCTTGTTCGTTATCCAGTTCCCAGCCGATGCGGCTGTTAACGAGATATTTTTCCACGGCGCTTTGTTCCCGGTAGCCCTCGTAATTGAGACCGGTAACGCCGAGGTAGTAATGCGCGTTGTCTTTTCTGCCGCCGCTTTTCAGGTGCGCTTTTCGGTAACCGTCTTCACCGCCAGACAGCTTCAGCTCACCGTTGCCGGTGATGGTTTTTCCTGACAGGGATTCGAGATCGATAACGCCGCCGGTTGCGTTGCCGTAAAGCACCGATGATGGGCCGCGTAATACGGTTGCCCGGTAGAGAGAATCCAGGTCAATGCTGTCTACTTGTGACTGGCCATCTGGCAGTGTCTCGGGGAAGCCGTCAACACGGATGCGAAGCCCGCGTACACCGAAAGGGGCGCGGGCACCAAACCCGCGGATGGACAAGCGCTGGTTCTGGGCAAAGTTGTACCGGTTTTGCAGATAAAGACCGGGCACCCGGGCAAGGCTTTCATCGAGTTGGAGGTGCTGCTGGCCCTGTTGGGCCTTGCGGGTATCCACCACGCTGACGGCAGCGGGGGTGTCCAGCAGGCTGCGTTCCATTCGGGTTCCCTCAACCCGGATGCTGTCGAGTTCGGTGGGTTCTGACAGGGCCGCCAGCGGTAACTGAACGGCCACGAGCCCCAGTGTGAGTCGATGGAAAAAAAGCATAGGGTATCTACGGACTTTATGGCTGGCGGTTAGCGCTACGCTATGTGCTTACGCGCTTGTCCTCAATAGATCCGCTGAGAAATCCCTGTCTTTTCTGTCGCTTCTTTTTCCTCAACGTATTCTGAAACCAAAAAAAGGGCCGCATTGAGCGGCCCTTTGAGAGAGTGCGGCAACGCCTACATCAGTGGGCTTTTTTGCCCTTGCGCTGGCTGGCCTGGGCATGTTGCTCGGTGAGCATGCCATCGGCGCCGAACAGTTTCTCGCGCCATTGGTCCAATAGGGCATCGGTGTCGTGCTGGGAGGGATGGAAGTCCCGCTTGAAGAAATCCAGATACTGGGGCGCCAGTTTGGTGAACAATCCCTTGCGGCCGAACAGGAATTTCATGCCCTGCCAGTTGTTTTTCAGATGAAACAGGCGACCGTCGGAGGCCAGCATGCGGGCCTGGAACACGGCCAGTACGGCAAAGAAAATCACGGTGGTGGGGATCATGGCTCCCGCACGAATAGCGTAACTACCGCTGACCTTTTCATAGACATCATAGGCGACGGTTTTGTGTTCGTTTTCTTCCAGAGCGTGCCATAGCCACAGTTTTGCGGTGGCTTCATCGAGGATTTTTTCCTGGTGCTCACTTTCGCGCAGCAGTTGTTCGGCAATGATCGCAGTGTAATGCTCGAGACACACGGTGGCGGCCAGCTGGAAGATCTTGGGGGTGCGTTTTTGCACCAGGCCCAGCAGTTTGCCCAATGACTTGTCCAGCTTGTCAGTGGGGTAGCCGAATTTCACGCCCATTTCGTTCCAGGCTTCATGCTCTTTGCTGTGCATGGCCTCCTGACCAATAAAGCCGGCCACTTGCGCTTTCAGCTTGCCGTCGGTGATGTCTTTACGGTAGTGGCGCACGGAGTCCACGAAAAAGGCTTCGCCTTCCGGGAACAGGGCCGACAGGCTCAGCCAGAATGCGCTCAGGAAAGGGTCATTGTCATAGAAGTAACGCGCCGTGGTCTTGTCATCGAACTGGAAGTCGAGACGACGGGGCGGAATATTGACGGTGGCGCCCAACGGGACTTTCTGGGCCTTTGCCTGGCCGGACTCAATGGTGGTGGATGCTGTTGTTGTCATGGTGTCCTCCTGATCTCTGGCGGCAGGGGCGCCGCTGAATGTCACACTGTGACATTGTCTGATGTAACGATGGTCGGGGTTACAGCAGATCAGGTAAATGGCACTTTGGCGCCCCGGGCGGGGCGCTAGTGCCAGTACACAAAATGAGGGATTTTGTGTCGGGTTATGACAGGGAAGGCATTACCCCGGCAGGAACAGGGATTTGGTTTCCAGGAACTCTTCAAAGCCGAAGCGGCCCCATTCCCGGCCAATCCCGGATTGTTTGTAGCCCCCAAAGGCGGCCTGTACATCCGGGCCGGCCCCATTGATATGGACGTTGCCGGTACGCAGGCGTGCGGCCACCTGGCGGGCCTGGGCATCATCGCCGAAGACATAGCCGGACAGGCCATACTCGGAGTCGTTGGCAATCGCGACGGCATTGTCCACGGTGTCGTAGGGGATCATCACCAGCACCGGACCGAAAATTTCTTCCCGGGCGATGGTCATCTGATTGTTCACCTCACTGAATACCGTGGGGCGGGCGAAGTAACCCTTGGTGATACCGTCGGGCTTGCCGGGGCCGCCGGCAACCAGTTTGGCGCCTTCTTCCTGGCCTTTCTCAATCATGGCCTGCACGCGCTGGTATTGGCGGCCATTGGCGATGGGGCCCATCACGGTGGCGTTATCTGCGGGGTCGCCGACCACGACCTGGTCGCAGACCTGTGTTGCAATGCGTTCGGCCTCGGCCAGTTGATCCGCCGGCACCAGCATCCGTGACGGGGCATTACAGCTCTGTCCGGTGTTGGTCATCATGGAGCGCACGCCGTGGGTAACAGCCTGCTCCAGATCGCAGCCTGGCAGCAGGATATTGGCGGACTTGCCGCCCAGCTCCAGCGACACGCGTTTAATGGTGCTGGCCGCTTCCCGGCTCACCGATTCCCCGGCGCGGGTGGAGCCGGTGAGAGACACCACATCAATGCGTGGGTCGCTGGACAGCAAGGGCCCTACGGCTGCGCCATCGCCATACACCATATTGAAGACCCCGGCGGGTACGCCGGCTTCGTCGATAATCCGGGCCAGCAGGTTGGCGGACAGGGGGGCAAATTCACTGGGCTTGAGCACCATGGTGCAACCGGCGGCCATGGCCGGGGCGACTTTGCACATGACCTGGTTCATGGGCCAGTTCCAGGGCGTGATCAGGGCGCAGACACCGGCCGCCTCACGGCGGATCAGTGATTGGCCCGCGGTTTCTTCAAACGGGAACTCCCGGGCGATGCCCAGAGCGGTTTTCAAATGGGCAAGGCCCATGGGGGCCTGCACCTTGCTGGCCAGGGAGATGGGGGCCCCCATCTCCTGGCTGATGGCCTCGGCCATTTCCGGCAGGTGGGCCTGATAGGCTTCGAGCATTTTTTCCATATAGCCCAGTCGCTCTTCCAGTGACAGAGCGGACCAGGTGGGGAAGGCCTGGTGGGCGGCGTCGATTGCCGCATCAATGTCGGCAGCCTGTGCCAGCGGCAAGGTGGCAATCTGTTCTTCATTGGCGGGGTTGATAACGGCGTGGGTGGTG
>Ga0209712_10000066_pt1 | contig 88505 bp, 85 predicted proteins | sample ArcOceMetagenome_FD_187443 | JGI IMG/M metagenome (GOLD analysis project Ga0209712, IMG submission 187443) | Marine eukaryotic phytoplankton communities from Arctic Ocean - Arctic Ocean - Greenland ARC118M Metagenome (SPAdes) (version 2) | ecosystem: Environmental > Aquatic > Marine > Oceanic...
ATATCGATAGCTTCCATAAAAACCCAAGTCATCAGCGCAACATGCTGAAAGGCTTAACCCAGTCTTATAAAACACAAATTTTAGTGGGTGGTCGTACCTTTAACTTAATTGCCACCCCAGTATTTGATGATGCCAATGAACGTTTAGGGACCGTGGTGGAGTGGGTAGATGCTACCGAAGAACTGATTCGTTTAGCAGAAGAAAAACGTATTGCCGATGAAAATACCCGCGTGCGTTTAGCGCTGGATGTTTGCTCCGCCAATACCATGATTGCTGATAATGATTTGGATGTGATTTACACCAATGAAGCGGTTAGTCAGATGCTGCAAGTGGCCGAAAGTGATATTCGTAGTCAGTTGCCTAACTTTACGGCCTCTAAAGTCATGGGCAGTAATATAGATATTTTCCATAAAAACCCAGCTCATCAGCGTGGCATGTTAGAAGCGCTAAAAGAAACCTACCGCACAGAAATATTAGTGGGCGGGCGTACATTTGCGCTGATTGCGAGCCCAATTGTAAGTGCAGATGGTGAGCGTTTAGGCACAGTTGTCGAATGGAATGACCGCACACAAGAAGTGGCGGTGGAAAAAGAAGTGGATAACATCATTGAATCCGCAGGTAAGGGCGACCTTTCTCAGCGAGCCTCAACCGATGATAAATCCGGCTTCTTTAAAGAATTAAGCATGGGCTTAAATCGTTTAATGAGTATTTCAGAAAACGTCATTAACGATACCGCACGGGTTTTAGATGCCATGGCCCATGGCCGATTAGATGAACGCATTGATTCCGACTACGAAGGTATTTTTGGCAAGCTTAAACAAGATGCTAATGCCACAGGTGAACGCTTAGGGGATGTGATTGGTCGCATTCGCGAAAGTGCCAATACCGTATCAACTGGCTCGGGTGAAATTGCACAGGGCAATACCGACTTATCACAACGTACAGAAGAGCAAGCGTCGAGTCTGGAAGAAACCGCATCCAGCATGGAAGAAATGACCAGCAGTGTGCGCCAAACCAGTGAAAACGCAGTGCACGCAAATGAACTGGCCGTGAACGCACAAGATCAAGCGCAAAAAGGCGGTGAGGTTGTTGGCCGAGCGGTTGGCGCCATGGAAGAAATTAATTCATCAAGTAAAAAAATCGCCGACATCATTGGTGTGATTGATGAGATTGCCTTCCAAACCAACCTACTGGCCTTGAATGCCGCCGTGGAAGCGGCACGTGCCGGTGAGCAAGGCAAAGGCTTTGCGGTAGTGGCTGGTGAGGTACGTAATCTGGCTCAGCGTTCAGCGGGCGCCGCCAAAGAAATCAAAGATTTGATTCGTGACAGCGTAGAAAAAGTGGATAACGGCACATCCCTTGTGAATGAGTCAGGGCAAACCCTGGCTGAGATCGTGGAAGCGGTAGAACGTGTGACCACCATGATCAAAGAAATCAGCAGTGCATCAGAAGAACAGGCATCAGGCATCGAGCAGGTGAATAAAGCCATTAGCCAAATGGATGAAATGACCCAGCAAAATGCCGCCTTGGTGGAAGAGGCGTCAGCGGCCAGTGAAACCATGCAAGAGCAAGCGAAAAATATGCTGGACCTTGTAGGCTTTTTCCAAGCTGCGAATGTTGCCGGCGGCGGTGCTCGTAGTGCTCCGATAGCACCACAAGTCGCGTCGACGCCTGTGATGGCTCAGGTAGAGGTTAAAAGCACAGCAAGTCAGGGGTCACGTCCGGTAATAACGGATGATGGCGATGACTGGCAAGAATTTTAAACTTTAATAACTAGGAAAATTGATCTGATGAAGCATGCTTTTAGTGAATGCTAAAAGCATGATTAATGGGTTAGTTGACTCATGGATGGAGAGATATATGCAGTGGATAAAAAACAGTTTAAACCGCCAAGTATTTAGCTTGATTGCAACGAGCATGGTACTGCTGGGTATATTGGTGTTTGCTGCTGAAAATTACCTAGTATCTCAAGCACTGCATTATCGTGATCGTATCCATCATGTGTTTGAAATGAATACATGGTCTTCTGAATTGCAAGTGGGCTTTAAAACCCAAGTGCAAGAATGGAAAAACGTGTTATTACGCGGAAAAAGCAAATCAGACCGTGAAAAGTACTGGTCAAAATTTTTAGCACAAGAAAAAAATGTTAAAGAAACCGTTAAAAAATTACGAGATGGCGATACAACCAATCATTTAACCGAAGTTTTAGATAAGTTCACATCAAGTCATGAATCATTAGGCCGAGAATACCGTAACGCTTATGATTTATACCGTAATTCCGGCTACTCCTCAGCACGGGGTGACAGAGCTGTGCGTGGTATTGATCGAGAGCCTGCAGGTTTTATTTTAAGCATCAACGACATTCTGTTAAAAGAAATGCAGGATCTTGAGCAAGAAGAAGAAACTGCCATTGTCTCTGCCGAATACACCTCTTTATTCTTATTATCGTTAATCATTATTGCCTTTTTCATCATCATTTATAAAGCCATCAACATGTTAATGGTGGAGCCCATCACTCGAGTGGCTAAATTAATTCATGATTATGGCAATGGTCAAAGCATTGATTTTTCGAATGATCGAGCAGACGAAATTGGCACACTCTTCAAAACACTTTCTGATATGCAGTTATCAAAAGAGTCTTTGAATAGAGAGCAGAAAAAAGTATCCGAAGAAAATAACCGAATTAGACAAGCTTTAGATGTATGCCAGGCCAATGTAATGATGGCGGATTCTGAATTAAATATTGTGTATCTGAATACTTCTGTTAATGGCATGTTACGAGATGCTCAGGCAGATATACAAAAAGACTTACCTAATTTTAATGTGGATAACTTGATGGGCTTTAATGTGGACGGATTCCATAAAAACCCAGCTCATCAACGAGGCATGTTAAAGAATTTAAAAGAAGTTTTTAAAACCAAGATAGTGGTGGGGAGCAGAACATTTAATTTAGTAGCAACCCCGGTATGGAATGATGGCGAGCGCTTAGGTACGGTTGTTGAATGGAACGACATGACCGAAGAGTTAGCGCGCATTGAAAAAGAAAAAGAAGAAGCGGCCGTTAATCAACGCATTAAGAGCGCACTAGATGTATGTAACGCCAACGTAATGATGGCAGACCCTGATTTAGATTTGGTTTACACCAATACCAGTGTTCAAAAAATGTTGAAGCACGCCGAAGCCGATTTGAAAAAAGACTTACCAAACTTTGATGCCGATAATTTAATCGGTGTGAACATCGATAGCTTCCATAAAAACCCAAGTCATCAGCGCAACATGCTGAAAGGCTTAACCCAGTCTTATAAAACACAAATTTTAGTGGGTGGTCGTACCTTTAACTTAATTGCCACTCCAGTATTTGATGATGCCAATGAACGTTTAGGAACCGTGGTGGAGTGGGTAGATGCTACCGAAGAATTGATTCGTTTAGCAGAAGAAAAACGTATTGCCGATGAAAACACCCGCGTGCGTTTGGCGCTGGATGTTTGCTCAGCCAATACCATGATTGCCGATAATGATTTGGATGTGATTTACACCAATACAGCAGTTGATGAAATGCTAAAAGCGGCTGAAAGTGATATTCGTAGTCAGTTGCCTAACTTTACGGCCTCTAAAGTCATGGGCAGTAATATTGATATTTTCCATAAAAACCCGGCTCATCAGCGCGGCATGTTAGAAGCGCTAAAAGAAACCTATCGCACAGAAATATTAGTGGGTGGGCGTACATTTGCGCTGATTGCTAGCCCAATTGTAAGTGCAGATGGTGAGCGTTTAGGTACGGTTGTCGAGTGGAATGACCGCACACAAGAAGTGGCGGTGGAAAAAGAAGTGGACAACATCATTGAATCCGCAGGTAAGGGCGATCTTTCTCAGCGAGCCTCAACCGATGATAAATCCGGCTTCTTTAAAGAATTAAGCATGGGCTTAAATCGCTTGATGAGTATTTCAGAAAACGTCATTAACGATACCGCACGGGTTTTAGATGCCATGGCCCATGGCCGATTAGATGAGCGCATTGATTCCGACTACGAAGGTATTTTTGGCAAGCTAAAACAAGATGCCAATGCCACAGGTGAACGTTTAGGGGATGTGATTGGTCGCATTCGCGAAAGTGCTAATACGGTATCCACTGGCTCGGGTGAAATTGCTCAGGGCAATACGGATTTATCACAACGCACAGAAGAGCAAGCGTCGAGTCTGGAAGAAACCGCATCCAGCATGGAAGAAATGACCAGCAGTGTGCGCCAAACCAGTGAAAACGCAGTACACGCAAATGAACTGGCCGTGAACGCACAAGATCAAGCGCAAAAAGGCGGTGAGGTTGTTGGCCGAGCAGTTGGTGCCATGGAAGAAATTAATTCATCAAGTAAAAAAATCGCCGACATCATTGGTGTGATTGATGAGATTGCATTCCAAACCAACTTACTGGCCTTGAATGCCGCGGTGGAAGCGGCACGTGCCGGTGAGCAAGGCAAAGGCTTTGCGGTAGTGGCTGGTGAGGTACGTAATCTGGCTCAGCGTTCAGCGGGCGCCGCCAAAGAAATCAAAGACTTGATTCGTGACAGCGTAGAAAAAGTGGATAACGGTACATCGCTTGTGAATGAGTCGGGGCAAACCCTGGCTGAGATCGTGGAAGCGGTGGAACGTGTGACCACCATGATCAAAGAAATCAGCAGCGCATCAGAAGAGCAAGCATCAGGCATCGAGCAGGTGAACAAAGCCATTAGCCAAATGGATGAAATGACCCAGCAAAATGCCGCCTTGGTGGAAGAAGCGTCAGCAGCCAGTGAAACCATGCAAGAGCAAGCGAAAAATATGCTGGATCTTGTGGGCTTTTTCCAAGCCGCGAACGTTGCCGGCGGCGGTGCTCGTAGCGCAGCGGCTGCAACACAAGTTGCGTCGACGCCAGTGATGGCTTCGGTAGAGGTTAAAAGCACAGCAAGTCAGGGTTCACGTCCGGTCGTCACGGACGACGGCGATGACTGGCAAGAATTTTAATTAACCGATTAAAGTAAAATTTGGTGATTAAATACTATGGATTTTAGCAGTAAAGAATTTCCAATGCGGGATGTGGACTTTCAGCACCTGACCTCTCTGGCTTATGATATCAGCGGTATTGTACTGGGCGATCATAAAAAAGAGTTGGTCTATAGCCGCATTGCCCGTCGAATTCGCAGTTTGAATTTAGAAAATTTTGATCAGTATTGCAGCTACTTAGAAGCGAATAAGGCCACAGAAACCAATGAGTTTGTTAACTCTATAACAACTAACTTAACCTCGTTTTTCCGTGAGTCTCATCACTTTGAATACCTTGCAAAAGAGGTGATTCCTCAGTGGAAACAAAGCCATAAAAATAAACCCATTAGAATATGGTCTTCGGCGTGTTCAACTGGGCCAGAGCCTTACAGCATCGCTATTACATTGCACAAAAATATGCGGGTAAAAGATTTTGATATCAAAATTTTAGCCACAGATTTAGACAGTGATGTTCTAACAAAAGGAAAGGCTGGCTCTTATCCAATTTCTGAGATAGAGCAACTGCCAGCGGATTACCTATCGTGTTTTAAACGTAACGAGCAAACAGGTATGGGGCAGGTTAAGCCCGATATTCAAGAGTTAATTCAGTTTAATCGTTTAAACCTTTTGGGCCCTTGGCCCATGAAAGGCAAGTTTGATGTGATTTTTTGCCGTAATGTGGTGATTTATTTTAATAAAGAAACCCAAAAAGAATTATTTGACCGTTTGGCCGATGCATTAGTAGACGGTGGATTATTGTTCATTGGCCACAGTGAAACGCTTCACGGTGTGAGTCGTCGGTTTGAGTCTAAAGGCCGCACTGTTTATCAGAAGGTGATGTAGGTGTTATCAGACAAGCCTCCTCAGCCTTCAGTGTCCCGTGGTTTCGATCACGTTAATCGTTACTTTGATAACCAGCATAAGGTGTGGGCGGCAAAAATTTTGCCGGGTGAGTTGTATGTGACCAGTCATGGAGAAATGATTGGTACGGTTCTGGGTTCTTGCATCAGTGTTTGCATTCGAGATGTCAAACTGGGTGTGGGAGGCATGAATCATTTTATGCTGCCCGAGCAAAATGAACACAGTACCGCGCAATGGGGCAGTGATGCCAATACATCAGCCACCCGATATGGAAGCTGGGCCATGGAATATTTATTAAATGAACTTTATAAGTTAGGTGCCAGTAAAAAAAATCTAGAAGTGAAAGTATTTGGTGGCGGCCAAGTACTGGATAGCATGACAGATATCGGACAGCGCAATATTTTGTTTGCCTATGATTATTTGCACAAAGAAGGTTTGGATATCGCCGCATCGGATGTGGGGAATATTTTTTCCAGAAAAGTATTGTTTTTCCCTGATACAGGGTCAGTTAAGGTGAGGCGTATTTCCTCTACTAAAAATGAAACAATACTGCAGCGTGAAAAAGGCTATATGGATACTATTAAAGAAAAAAGTAGTGATGATTCATCTAACATTGATTTGTTTTAGTGTGGGATTAGAGTAAATAATATGATTAAAGTATTAATTGTTGATGATTCTGCATTGATTCGTAAAGTGTTGCGCGAAATTTTTAGCTCGTCTCCGAATATTGAGGTGGTGGGAACAGCGGCTGATCCGTTAATTGCCCGTGACAAAATCAAAGCTTTGAACCCTGATGTGATTACATTAGACATTGAAATGCCTAAGATGGACGGCATTACCTTTCTTAAAAATTTAATGCGCCTTCGCCCTATGCCAGTGGTGATGATATCGACCCTTACTCAAAAAGGGGCGCCATCTACCTTTGAGGCATTAGAAACCGGTGCCGTTGATTATGTTGGTAAACCCAGCGCAGACAAACCCGAATTATTAAGTGAATACGCTGAAGAGATCATAAATAAAGTTAAAATGGCGGCCGTCGCGAATATATCTCGTTTAGAAAGCCAAGCCAGTCGCGCACCACTGAAAGTGAGCGCACTTGAAAAACTGGGTAAAAGCAGTAATAAATTGATTGCTATAGGGGCATCAACAGGCGGAACAGAAGCTATTCGAGAATTATTATTAATGATGCCTGTGGATAGCCCACCAATTGTGATTACTCAGCATATTCCTCCAGTTTTTAGTACCTCTTTTGCCATGCGTATGGATAATACGGTTGCGTTAACAGTCCATGAAGCTGAAGACGGCGATAAAATCATGCAGGGCCATGTGTATATTGCCCCCGGGGCTGCTCACTTAGAAGTTGTGCAAAAAGGCAGCGATTATTATTGCAAAGTGTTTGATGGTGAGAGAGTGAACTTGCACAAGCCATCGGTTGAGGTGTTATTCGACTCTATTGCGCGAACATGTGCAAAAAACACCATTGGTATTATGTTAACTGGCATGGGTGCTGATGGGGCAGAAGCGATGCTGCGCATGAAAAATGCAGGCAGTTATAATATCATTCAAGATCAGGATTCATCTGTGGTTTGGGGCATGCCTGGCGCGGCTCACGAGTTAGGTGCAGGAGACGTGGTGATGTCGTTAAATAATATCGCGGGTCATGTGGTTAGCAGAGTGAAACGTAAGTAGCAAAAAAACGGATTAAATTTACTACCTAGAAGTTTTTGAACTATGCTCTTATAAGCAGTGAAAAAAACGCAGGGAAATGCAGATAGAGGTTTGAAATGTCAATAGGTTCTTCAGTTAGCGGTAATGAATTAACCGTACAAATAGAGGGTCGCTTCGACTTTAGCGCTCACCAAGAGTTTCGTGATGCCTATGAAAAGGCTGACCCGTCGATTGGCAAGTATGTCATTGATATGGGCCGAGCAACCTACTTGGATAGCTCCGCTCTGGGTATGCTTTTGTTGTTGCGCGATCATGCCGGTGGCGATAATGCAAATGTGCGTATTACAAAATGTAATCAGGATGTACGTAAAATCCTTACAATTTCTAATTTCGAGCAATTGTTTACCATCGATTAGTCGTTTGTTTGGAGTCGGCTATGGATGTTGCGCCGTTAAAAATATTAATAGCTGATGATAATCAGTCAGATCGTATGATTCTGGCAGCTATTGTAAAAAAAATGGGCCATGAAACCTGTGCAGCAGGGGATGGCCTAGAAGCAATTGAACAATTTAAACAACACAGCCCAGATATTATCCTTCTGGATGTGATGATGCCCAACATGGATGGGCAAGAAGCCGCCGTTGAAATCAAAAAACTGGCGGGCGAAGATATGGTGCCCATTATCTTCTTAACCTCTCTTCAAGATGCATCCGATTTAGCTGCCTGTTTAGACAGCGGCGGTGATGACTTTCTCAGCAAACCTTATAGTCCTGTCATTTTACAAGCAAAGATAAATGCGTTCAGCCGTATGCGCAGAATGAATAATACTTTGCAGCATCAGCGTAATTTAATACGTGAAAATAATGAGCACATGGTCCATGAGCAGGAAGTTGCACGTGCCGTATATGACAATGTGGCTCACAGCGGTTGTTTGAACCTGCCCAATTTACGCCACTTGCTATCGCCATTTTCCGTTTTTAATGGGGACGTATTATTAGCGGCTAGAAAGCCTTCAGGTAGTTTGCATTTATTATTGGGTGATTTTACCGGGCATGGTTTGCCTGCGGCCATTGGTGCCATGCCACTAGCCGAAATATTTTATGGTATGACCGCCAAAGGGTTTGCCATGGCTGAAATATTACGTGAAATTAATATCAAGCTAAAAAATATTTTGCCAGTGGGTTATTTCTGCTGTGCCTGTATGGTCACTTTAAGTTTTGAGCGCAAACAAATTGAAGTATGGATGGGCGGCTTACCTGAGTACTACTTATACAGACAGGATACAAAAGCCATTGAAAAAGTGGTGTCTACCCATTTGCCATTAGGGGTGTTGTCTCGCGATGCATTTGACGCCACCACTGAAAAATTCGCCTTAAATAACGGCGATAAATTATACATGTGGTCTGATGGCATTATTGAGGCCCGAAATGATGAAGGCGATTTATTTGGCGAAGAACGTCTTTTGGATATTTTTACTAAAAATACCAAGCCTGATGAGTTATTTGATGAAATTGTTTCAATCGTAAATGATTTCAGTGGCGAAAGTGGTAAAGACGACGATACCACAGTGTTAGAAGTCACCATGGTCGATGAAGATGAAGTGGGTAAAGTGGACATCGACTTGTCCAGCGGTGCCGTTACTGGACCTACAGACTGGTGTATGACTTACACATTAAGGTGCGATACTTTAAAAACGTTTAATCCTTTACCTGTCATGTTAAGTATTCTGAATGATGTGCCAGCACTGCGTATATTAAGTGGTCAACTCTATACGTTAATGGCAGAACTATTTTCAAATGCTTTTGAGCACGGTGTTTTAGGGCTTAGCTCTGGCATGAAAAACAGTGCTGATGGTTTTGCTGAGTATTACAAACAACGCACCATTGCCATGAGTGAAATGATTGATGGTTATGTGAGCTTTCAGTTTGATTTAAAACCACTAGAAAATGGTGGTGGCCAATTATTAATCACGGTGGAAGACAGTGGCGAAGGCTTTGACTATAAAGCCCGAGAAGATAAACAGTTTCAAGCCGGCGGTTATAGTGGCCGAGGCATACCTTTGATTCGAACGATTTCTGATAGCATTGAATACCATGGAAAAGGTAATATTGTTAAAGTTGCTTTATCATGGGAGGGCTTAGGGGCTGATTAACGCCCTTAGTCTTTAATACAGGAATGAATTTATGTCTCATTTAGACACCGCACAGTTAACAGAACTTAAAGACATCATGGAAGACGCTTTTGGAGACTTGGTGTCTACTTATTTAGATGACAGCACTGAAAAGTTAAGTGCTTTAGATTCTGCGGTTACCGCTCAAGATGCAAAAGAGGTCGCGTCTTTAGCTCACAGTTTGAAAGGTTCTAGCTCAAATATTTGTGCATCTGGTCTTGCTGAAAAATTTAAAGTGTTAGAAGACATGGGGCGAGCAGGGGATGTAACTGAAGCTGCTGCTGCACTAGAAGATGCTAAGGCTGCGTATGCCGATGTGGAGCAAGAACTTAAATCATTATAAATAATGACCCTTTCTTAAAAAATAATTAAAAACCCATTTATATGGACTGATGCCACATGGGTTTTCCGTTCAATATAAAATTTCTACACCTTCCTTTTTCAGTTTTTTAAAACTGGCCTAAGCATTGCTATTACCTTATCAAAGTACTATTTATTAAGGTAATACCATGCCAGCTTTGCCGTTTTTCTCTGCTTTAGCACCAGCACCTATGGCTAACCAAGGGCCTGCGACTCAAGGCAATTCTCAATCTACATCCATGTCTTCCCAGTCAATATCAGTACCTGTGCCGGGGGAAGCCAGTACCGATGGCTCTCTTGATAGTGAGCAAGGGGCGTCTTTTTTACAGCAATTTGAAATGGCCACCGAAGGGCAAGAGCTTGCCGTTTCTTTGCCTGCTTTTTCACAAGCGGCGTTAACTGAAGTAGAAACGGATGTAGATACTGAGCTTGAAACTGAAATCCTCTTAGAAACTTCATTACAGGATGGTGCGACGCAGATGGTGGACCCCGTTTTATCACCATGGGCAGTAAATCCGCTATCAACGGATAAAAACATATCAGGTGAGGTGAATTCAGCATTAACAAATAATGCCACAGCCAAAACGGCGCCAGTGATCGCCATGAGTGATTTAGAAACGCAGCGACAGGCCATGCCTAAATTGCAAGTAAATGCCGGCGAGTCTATGCAGCCACAGGCATTACAAGCCAGAGAAATGAATTTACAGCAAGTTAATTCGATGCAAGCCCAAGCCCAAGCCCAAGCCCAGCCCCAAATCGTAGAGGGTGAAGTGGCAGCCCCATTAGCGGCAATGACACCGATAGCTACAAATAAAACCATGCAAGCTGATAGTAAACAGCCTCTAACTGACACCATATCAAATACGGCTAGCACTGAAGGCACGGAGGCTGACGGGTTCAAGCTGGAGCTAACGGATCTAGAGAATGAAATGGCAGATGAGAACATTCATGAGAAGCCCATTACGTTACAACCCAGAGAAGCGATCTTAAAACCTGTTGTGGGTTCGCCCATGGAAACGTTGGCGATGCAGCAGCCGGATAGTTTAGAAGGCGTGCAAGGGCCGCAAACGGCACAAACAGCTAAAACTTCTGCTGTGACAGAAAATCTACAAAGCAAGCAAGCCGAGGCCAGCACGGAAAAAACCCAAGCTCAGTTTAAAGTGGATGTTCCGCCGCAAAACCCACAGTGGAATGATCAAGTGGCTAAGCGCATTGGCATTATGGCCAGTGAGCAAATGCAAACGGCTCGTATACAACTTGATCCGCCTGAATTAGGCGCACTAGAAGTGAAAATTAAAGTTCAGCATGATCAAGTGAGTGTCGCCTTTGCTAGTAATCATGGCTCAGTGAGGGACGCGCTAGAAAGCCAAGCGCCTCGCTTACGAGAAATGTTAGAGCAGCAAGGGGTTGAATTGACGGATGTGAGTGTATCCGATCAACAGCAGGGACAATCACGGGAGCAAGCCGAAGGCAGTGAAGACGGTTTTGCAGGAAATGATGACGCTTTGCAAGACGACAGCACTTTAGAATCCGTCACTGAACTAGAAAGTGATTCATTAGTGGATTATTTTGCGTGATTCAGTTTTAAAATATCAGGCTCACTCTTTTCTGAATATGAGTGAGCCCGTTGATTTGTATAGACCTAAGGTCTAGCACTTAGCAACAAACCCCACCTAATATTTTGTCTACACTTATTCTAATCCTGTATTGATCAGGTGTGTTTTCTATCTTTTTTGTGTCATTAACTTGAGCAATTATGGCGGGTTTTACGTCAATGCTATGGCATAAGGATTGCAGAATTGAATTTATTAACAAAAAGGTGACATATGGCTAACGAAAAAGAATTACAGCTAGATGGTGAAAGCGAAGAGCCAAAAAGCAAAAAGAAATTAATCATCATCATTGTAGCGGTAGTGATTGTGGCAGCCATTGGTGTCGGTGCGGCTTTATTTTTAATGGGCGGCGATGAAGAAGAGAAAAAAGATGAAACTGCAGAAGGTGGTGCGGAAGAAGTAGCCGAGGAACAAGCTCCAGCTGTCGCTGCAGATGCTCCTGCTATTTACGTGAAATTTAAACCCGAATTTATCGTCAACTATCAAGTGGGTCCGCGTCAGCGTTATTTACAGGTCTATATGGAAGCCATGACACGCAATCCAGCCATTGCCGAAGCGTTAGAAATGCACAGTCCCATGATGCGCAGTTCGATTATCAATTTATTGAGTGAGCAAGATTTCGAATTTTTACGCACACCGGATGGTCGAGCCAGTATTCGTGAAATGATCACTGAAGAACTCCGTCGATTAATTGCACAAGAAACCGGTATTGAAGAAGGCCTAGAGCAAATACTGTTTACAAATTTTGTAATGCAGTAGTTATTTAATAACTGAATTAATAATGGTTTATCAGGATACAAATATTGAAAATCATGCGCTTTTTATAGCGCATGGTCAGTAAAAATAAGTTTTAGTCTTTACATACGAAAGTCAGTTTAAAAATAATATTAAGTGTTAGTAGAGAATTGATGTGCAAGAGCTATTAAGCCAAGACCCTAATATTGAAGGTGATGCGCGTGTTTTAGCGCATTATTAAGAAAGAAAAAGTTTTTAGTCTTTACATACGAAAGCCAGTTTAAAAATAATATTAAGTGTTAGTAGAGAATTGATGTGCAAGATCTATTAAGCCAAGACGAAATCGATGCGCTCTTACACGGTGTCGATGACGGAGACATAGAACCAGAAGAGACCGGTGATGCTGAAGGGGTCAAGAATTATGATCTCTCCAGTCAAGACCGGATTGTACGTGGGCGCATGCCCACACTGGAAATGATCAACGAACGTTTTGCACGATACACTCGTATTAGTATGTTCAACTTTTTACGTCGCAGTGCGGATGTCGCCAGCGGCGGTATTCAAATCATGAAGTTTGGTGAATACATTCACACGCTTTATGTTCCTACCTCTTTAAACATGGTAAAGGCGCGCCCTTTGCGTGGTACCGCACTGTTTATTTTAGATGCCAAACTTGTATTCAAATTAGTGGATAACTTTTTTGGCGGAGACGGCCGTCACGCTAAAATTGAAGGTCGTGAATTTACGCCCACTGAATTACGAGTAGTGCAGCTGGTATTAGCGCAAGTGTTCATTGATATGAAAGAAGCGTGGCACGCCATTCTCGATTTAGATTTCGAATACTATGGCAGTGAAGTAAACCCTGCCATGGCTAACATCGTAAGTCCTTCAGAAGTGGTTGTTGTGAGCTCGTTTCATATTGAATTAGATGGCGGCGGTGGCGACTTACATATGGCCATCCCATATTCCATGATTGAACCCATTCGTGAAGTATTAGATGCCGGTGTGCAATCGGATATCGATGAAGTGGATGAAAGGTGGGTGTATTCCTTGCAAGAGGATATACAGAACGCCAAAGTTCCGGTGCATGGCACAGTGGTTCAACGGGAAATTTCGTTGCGTGAAGTGGCTGAGTTTCAAGTAGGGGATATTATTCCCATTGAAATGCCAGAAGATTTTATCTTGCAAGCCAATGAAACGCCGATCTTCCGTGGCAACTTAGGCGTCAGTAATGAACATTTAGCAGTGAAAATAAAAGGGCCAATTAATCGCAAATTGGCTGGTACCAGCGGTGATGGATTACAAATATGAGCGATGACGATCAGACAGATGACAACCAGCCTGAAGAAAATTCAGAAGTGGATGCGGATGCTTTGGCCAGTGAGGTAGCTGGTGCAGTAGATGAAGCCAGTTCTGAAGATCAAGCTGTGGCCGATGAATGGGCTGCAGCCATGGAAGAGGCAGGGGAAACAGGTGAAGAGGAAGATGTACAACCTGCACCTATGGATGAATTGGAAGACGATTCCGAACCGGTAGAAAAAGAAGACGGCGATACAACTGCGCCTGAACTGGATGTCATATTAGACATTCCTGTCATGATTTCCATGGAAGTGGGCAATACCAAAATTGCCATCCGTAACTTATTGCAGCTTAACCAAGGCTCAGTAATTGAACTGGATCGTTTGGCGGGTGAGCCGCTGGATGTATTGGTTAACGGCACGTTAATCGCTCACGGCGAAGTAGTGATGGTGAATGATAAATTTGGTATTCGTTTGACGGATGTTATCAGTCAAAGTGAACGTATTCAGAGATTGAAATAGCGCTTAATCATCGGATAGCTAGATTCAATACTGGCTAGGTTCAATACCAAGTTAGCGCTAAAAAATGAGTGGGGCGACTCACTCAGCTTGATAAAAAATAATAAAAAACGAGCACGATATGTTATTGGTTTCCGCACAAGCGCTTGCAAGTGACGTGGTGAATACCACCACTAAAATTTCTCAAGAGGCTTTGGTTAAAACAGCGCCTCAAATCCCCAATACTCAAGACCAATTACTCCAAGTAACGCTTGGGCTTGCTGCTGTTGTGGCCAGTATTTATTTGGTTGCGTGGTTGATCAAACGTAATCGCACCTTAACAGGCTTTAGTAATGACGCCATTAAAACATTGGCGGTCTTGCCTTTAGGCATTAAAGAAAAAATCATACTGATAGAAGTGGGTGGTCAACAACTATTATTGGGTGTAACACCTGACTCTATTAATACGCTGGCTTCATATGATGAACCCATTGTATCGGCACAAGAAGCAACGCCAGTGGCCTTTTCAAAAAAACTAAAAGAAATATTCGAACAGCAGAAAATATCTAAAACAGTGAGTAAGGACCAAGAATGAAATACATAGGGCTGTTTATTTCATTATTTGTTTTCAGTTCATTGACGGTAGCCGAAGAAAAATTCGGCATACCTGCGGTTACCTTCGAACCCGAAGCCAATGGCGGCGGTCGCTATACGGTAACCATTCAAATATTGGCCATCATGAGCATGCTCATGATTCTGCCATCCCTCATTATTATGATGACAAGTTTTACACGCATCATTGTGGTATTTGCAATATTACGGCAGGCATTGGGTTTACAACAAACCCCGTCTAATCAAATCCTTTTAGGTTTGGCCATGTTTTTAAGTCTGTTCATTATGATGCCTGTGTTAAAAGTCATGAATGAAACGGCCATTCAGCCCTATATCAACGAAGAGATCCTGCCATTAGAGGCGTTGGATCGCGCTCAGATTCCTATAAAAGAATTTATGTTGGCTCAAATCAGAGAAGACGATCTTAACTTATTCGTGCGTTTATCCGGTGAGAAAGACATTCAATCCCCTATGGATACGCCGCTGCACATAATCGTACCTGCGTTTGTAACCAGTGAATTAAAAACCGCCTTTCAAATGGGGTTTATGCTGTTTATTCCGTTTTTGATTATTGATTTGGTGGTGGCCAGTGTCTTGATGGCCATGGGTATGATGATGCTATCGCCAATTATTATTTCGTTACCGTTTAAAGTCATGCTGTTTGTATTAATTGATGGTTGGGCGTTAGTGATCGGCACATTGGCTGCAAGTTACGGTTATTAGCGTATTTATCGTTTTGTAAAAAATAGTGAAAACACAGGGTGTTTTTTACAATCTCTAGACCATATAGGAGGTAAAAATGGGCGTTGAACATTTAGGGGATTTCCTACGTGAAGCTCTGTTTGTTGTTATCTCCATTGTTGCGGTGGTTTTGGTTCCAGGCCTAATAGTGGGTTTGATCGTCGCCACGTTTCAGGCGGCAACTCAAATTAACGAACAAACATTAAGCTTTTTACCGCGCTTAGTGATCACACTTTTATGTATCTTAGTATTTGGCCCATGGATCATTAATAAATTATTAGAATTTACTAAAAATTTATATATGAACATTCCATTCTTGATTAATTAGGCTGACTTGTGGACCCGTTTTTAGGTTTTATCGTTGAGTTGTCTGATGAAGAGATCTCCAGCTGGGTGAGTCGCTACCTTTGGCCATTTTTCCGCATAGCGGGCTTTTTTATGGTCATGCCATTATTTGGTACTCGTTTGGTGACTCAGCGAGTGCGTTTGTTACTGGCTGCATTCACCGCTTTGGTCATTACCCCTGTACTGCCTCCTATGCCAAGTATTGATGCCTTAAGCATGGAAACCATGATCATTATTGCTCAGCAAATTATGATCGGTGTGGCCTTAGGATTTGCATTAGAAATATTAATGAATATTTTTATTATGTCGGGGCAAATGGTCGCCATGCAAACCGGTTTGGGTATGGCCCAAATGGTGGACCCTTCTAACGGTGTAAACGTGGCCGTGGTAGCGCAGTGGTTTCTAATTTTTGTAAATTTACTGTTTATTATGTTGAACGGCCATTTAGTGGCCATTGAAATTTTAGCCGATAGCTTTTTTACCTTGCCGGTGGGGGCAGGGTTTTTAAATGAAAACATCATTTATGAAATTGCCAAATTAGGCCAGTGGTTGTTTGCAGCGGCTATCGTATTAGCACTGCCGGCCATTACCGCTATGTTGGTGGTGAACATTGCATTTGGTGTGATGGCCCGTTTAGCGCCTCAATTGAATATTTTTGCCGTGGGTTTTCCTGTGACCATGATGCTAGGTTTGATTGTTATTTGGTTGACCTTTTCAGCGTATGGTAATCATTTTCAGGGTTTGTTATCAGAATTATTCCAATTCATGCGTAGTTATAGAGCTTAAGAAATGTGAGTACATCACATGCCAACGCAATAAAGCGTGCGATAAATAAATACAATCATTGTTCATTAGGAGAAGGCATTTAAAAGCGGGGAGACCCATTTACTTTAAAGCCTTTATCAGAAGATGGCCGAAGGCGATAGCAGCCAAGAAAAATCGGAAGAACCCACGGCCCGAAAACTCGAAAAAGCACGAGCAGACGGCCAAATTCCCCGATCAAAAGAGTTAAGCACCAGTCTCATACTGATTGTTGGGGCGCTAGGCTTATGGCTGTCTGGCGGTTTATTATTTGATGGCGCCAAACACATCTTTGATTACAATTTCACAATATCTCGCGAACATCTTTTTGATGAAAAACAAATGGTCATTCATTTGTCTGCATCTGCATTAGAAGCCATGTTGGCTGTTATCCCCTTGATGATCATGTTAGTGATTGCCGCCATCTTAGGCCCCTTAGCTTTGGGTGGCTGGATGTTTAGTGGTAAATCACTGATGCCTAAGTTAAGCCGCATTAGTCCTTTAGCGGGCTTTAAGCGCATGTTTGGTTTAAAAAGTTTGGTTGAATTGGCTAAAAGCTGGGCCAAGGTATTAATCATAGTGGGTTGCACCTTGTTGTTGTTTTTTACCTTGAAAGATCAAGTATTGTTTTTAGACCAAGAGCCACAGCGCCAAGCTATTATTCATGCCATGGATTTGGTCATCACTGGTGCCATTTTTTTAGCCTGCAGTACCTTACTGGTAAGTTTGATTGATATTCCTTTTCAGATTTACGACTTCACCAAAAAAATGAAAATGAGTTTGCAAGAAGTCAAAGACGAACATAAAGACACAGAAGGTAAGCCGGAAATTAAACAGCGGATTCGCCGCTTGCAATACGAAGCATCCCAGCGCCGCATGATGCAAGATGTGCCTGATGCCGATGTGGTTATCACCAACCCGACTCATTATGCGGTGGCGCTAAAATATTCCAGCGATGCCATGGAAGCCCCAATTGTTGTGGCCAAAGGCATAGATGAAGTGGCGTTAAAAATCAGAGAAATTGCAAAAGCCCACTCAGTGCCCGTGGTGGAGTCCCCAGCTTTAGCCCGTTCGGTTTACAGCTTTACGCCCATTGGCAAAGAAATCCCAGAAGGCCTTTATGTGGCCATCGCCCAGGTATTGGCGTATGTCTATCAGTTAGATCAATTCATGAAAGGCCAAGGCCCAAGGCCCAAGCAGCCTGTGTTCCCTGTGCCTACTCATTTACGAGCCTAATCTTTTATTTTAGCGCTCGTTATCATTTAATTTTAAAAACATGCAATCAAACCCTAGGTTCATACGTTTATTCATAACATCAGGTAATTTCTACTTGATACAAAGGGGCACCCCATGAATAAAACACACAAATTAGCGGCGCTGGCTGCCATTGGTTCTATTAGTGCTGTATTGGCTGGCAATGTTATGGCAGTACCGGATCAGCCTAAAAACTGGGAGAAGTGTGCAGGCATTGCCAAAGCCGGTAAGAATGATTGTGGCGCGCTTGATGGCTCACACAAATGTGCGGGCATGGCAGAAACCGATAATGCTAAAACAGAGTGGGTTTATGTGCCTCAGGGCACCTGCGAAAAAATTGTGGGTGGCATGGTGAAAAAAGTGAAACCCGCGAAAAGCGCATGACACATAACAGCACAGCTTCTAAAAATGTGGCGGGTACTCATTGTGAGTATTAATGGCGTAGGCTTAGGTTTACGCACGCCTCATATTCAAAGCATTTTGTCTCAAAAACCGAATGTGCCGTGGTTTGAATTACTGACGGATAATTGGTTAGACGCCAGTGGCATTGATGGTGTGTTGTTAGATGAAATACTGAAACACTACCCTGTGTCATTGCACGGGGTGGCCATGAACATTGGCGGGGTGATGCCGCTCAATCATGACTACTTAGCATCGGTAAAAGCATTGGCGCGACGCTGCGAGACACATTGGGTTTCTGATCATTTGGCGTTTACCGCAGTGGCTGGGCAACAGTTGCATGATTTGGCCCCATTACCGTATACCCAAGAAGCATTAAGCCATGTATGCGAGCGCATTGATCAAATACAAACGGCCTTAGGGTTTGCCTTAACCGTAGAAAATATTTCAGCGTATGTTTCGTTTGAGCATGAAACCCTAGGGGAAGCTGAGTTTTTAAATGAGCTTGCGGATAAAACCGGCTGCAATATTCTTTTGGATGTGAATAACTTATATGTTAATCAAGTGAATTTAAACACCGATGCCAAAGCTTTTATTCATGAAATTAAGCCAAAGCATGTAACAGAAATTCATTTAGGGGGCTTTACACAAAAAGGCGATTATTTGTTGGATGCCCATAATCAACCTGTGGCAGACCCAGTGTGGCTTTTATATGATATGGCCATGAAAAAATTTCCAGCTACAGCAACCCTTATTGAATGGGATAATGATTTACCCAGTTTTGAAACACTGATGGCTGAAAAAACAAAGGCACAAACCTATTTTGATCAATATGTGATGAATACCGAAGAGCCAATATATGAGCAGGTGCAATATGTCTAATCTGCCGTCCTTGGCCGAAAGTCAGCAAACTTTTTTATTGGCCGCATTATCAGGACATGAACTTGAACACTGTAATGTGTCGCCTAAAAAAAGATTGGCGGTGTATCAGCAGAACCATCAAGGGGCGTTATCATCAAGCTTAAGAGACACGTATAAGCTGACAAGTACATTATTAGGCCGTCATCAGTTTGATAAGCTTTCAACCCTTTATATTCAATGTAATCCCTCTACCAATGAAAATTTGAACTTATACGGCGCTTACTTTTCTGAGTTCTTAGAAAAAAATCAACAAAGTAACGTATTGGTGGACTTAGCCAACTATGAATACAAACGAATCGTATGTTATTACGCCAGCAATCGTCTTGAGTTTCCTATTAAGCAGTTTGAGAGCATGACTCTGGAGTCAAAACTGGCCCAAGGCTTTATGAAACAAGCATCTGTGTTGGCCATTAAATGTCGCTTCGATTTATTAGCGTTTTTGAATGATGAAAAAACTCCAGAAGAAGGGATCGAGTGTTTTTATGCCATGTATCGTGAAGAAGGAAAACCCAAGCTGATGCCAATAACACACGGTGCATATGATTTATTGAATACGTTTGAGAAGCCTCAAACGTTAGAAAGCTTGAGTGAAGGTGAATTAATTCTATTACCTGAATCGATTGCTCAAAATTGGTTAATGATGACTGAGTCAGCACCATGAGCATATTGGATAAAACATCATTAAACATGCTTTATCGATACGGTATCTCTCTTACGGGCAATACAAGCGATGCTGAAGATGTGTTGCAAACGTCCATTGAGCGGTATTTGAAAAACTGCCAACTGCCATTGTCCGATAATATGGCGTTAGCCAGAAAAATAATGCGCAACTATTGGTTTGATGAATTACGAAAATTAAATGTTCGACAAGGTTATGTGACACAAGTCCAGCAAGAAAATGAAACCATTAGCATGCTGGATGAATCACTGGAAGACGTGTGTATTTCTCAACATGACCTGGCTAAATTATGGGACACGTTAAACGACGAACAGCGTGAATTATTATATCTACACGGTGTGCTTGATTACACCGCGCAAGAAATTGCGCAAGAGCAAGGCCAGCCAAGAGGCTCGGTATTGTCACGTATTCATCGATTAAAAAAATCGTTAAAAAGCTATATGGATGTTCCAACGATAGGTGGTGTTAAAAAATGAATGATCACACTAAAACGCCATTGAAGCAGTCTGTGCCAGATTATTTAAATCAGTTTGAGTTAACGGATACTCAATTACATAAATTACAGGCTTTAGAAACGAATGCATTGTCTGGAAATAAACCTCACAATAAGTTTTCAATGTTTTCGTATGCCGCAGTTTTAGCTCTGTGTGCGGTGTTGGTATTTTTTGGCTTAGGTGAATATAAAAACCAACAAACTATGTATGCCATTGCACAAGAGGTTTCTCAAAACCATTTAAAGTTTAAACCATTGGAAGTGGCCGATAAAAATTTACTTAAGGTGGTGAGTTATTTTGACAAGCTAGACTTTAACCCTATCAACAGTGCTTTGGTAAAAGGGTTAAATACACAATTATTGGGCGGACGCTATTGCTCTATTCAAGGCAACATAGCCGCACAGCTGCGTTTGCAACAAAATAATGGCTCAATGGCCACATTATTTGAAACCAAATACAATGACGATGATTTTATGTTCCTACCTGATATCAATAAAGGGGCTGAACCGGTTAGCCAAATTGTGGATGGCCAAACCGTTACATTATGGATTGAACACGGCGTGGTGATGGCGCTTGTGAGCCCTAATTTATAGCCTTTGATTTTTATTGATTATAAAGACAGCTTAGGGCGTCACTTTAAGCTGTCTTGGCCCTCTCTTTGCAATTGACCTTCCAGTGTCAAATTCTTATGTATTTCTAACTGGTTGTAGTCATGGCTGTCGGTAAACTTCCTTTCGCTCCAAGCATGCTCCCGCAAATCGCGAATACGGTTCGTACCCTAGTATCAGGCAATTTGGGCGTGCCTTTGATGCTCATGGTGCTGCTGGGCATGATGACGCTGCCAGTTCCCACCTTTTTATTGGATGTGTTTTTCACCTTTAACATCGCATTGGCCATCATTGTATTAATGGTGAGTATTTATGCGGGTCGTCCATTAGATTTTGCCGTATTCCCCAGTATTTTATTGGTGGCCACATTACTGCGTTTAGCGCTGAATGTGGCATCCACACGGGTTGTATTATTAGAAGGCCATGAAGGCGGTGCCGCAGCGGGTAAGGTAATCGAAGCCTTTGGTGAAGTATTGGTGGGTGGTAACTACGCCGTGGGTTTAGTGGTGTTTTTAATCCTAATGATTATTAACTTTGTGGTGGTAACCAAGGGTGCAGGGCGCGTTTCAGAAGTAAGCGCACGATTCACCTTGGACGCCATGCCGGGTAAACAAATGGCCATTGATGCGGACTTAAACGCAGGGCTGATTGATGCCGATGCCGCAAAACAACGTCGTGAAGACGTGGCCAATGAGGCGGACTTTTACGGTTCTATGGATGGTGCCAGTAAGTTTGTAAAAGGGGATGCCATTGCCGGCATGCTCATTTTATTAATTAACATCATTGGCGGTTTGGCCATTGGTATGGCTCAGCACGATTTAGATTTCTCTCGCGCCACAGAGGTTTACGCCTTGTTAACCATAGGTGATGGTTTGGTGGCGCAGATCCCTTCACTGTTACTTTCAACAGCCACCGCCATTATCGTAACCCGTAATAAAAGCGATGAAGACATGGGCGGGCAAGTCTTCACGCAGATGTTCGGTAACGCGCGGGCACTGTCTATTGCTGGCGGCATTTTGATTTTAATGGGTTTGATTCCTGGTATGCCACACCTGGCGTTTTTAGGTTTGGGCGGCCTTGCATGCGCCGGGGCTTTTTGGATTTATAAACGCAATTTAAAAGACGTTGTGGTGGAAGAGGGCATGGGTGGCAGCGCTCGCCAAGCTGCACAAACCGCAGCCGGTGGTGCCTCACCAGCCGCAGGTGGCGGTGCTCAAGGGGGCTCAGTACCCGCATTACCGGGTTCAGCCGATAACAAAGAAGTGGACTGGGATGATGTGGAAGACGTGGACATCATTGGTTTGGAAGTGGGTTACCGTTTGATTCCTTTGGTGGATAAAAGCCAAGGGGGGGAGCTGTTAAGTCGCATTAAAGGCATCCGCCGCAAACTTTCTCAAGACTTGGGCTTTTTAGTGCCCAGTGTGCACATTCGCGACAACCTAGATTTAATGCCTAACGCGTATCGCATTTTATTAATGGGCGTGGCGGTGGCAGAGTCGGTCATTGAGCCAGACAAAGAAATGGCCATTAATCCCGGCCAAGTGTTTGGTGAATTAGATGGCATGCCCACCCAAGACCCAGCTTTTGGTTTAGATGCAGTCTGGATTGATAACCGCAAAAAAGACCAAGCACAAACACTGGGTTATACCGTGGTGGACTCCAGTACCGTGGTGGCCACACACTTAAATCAGCTATTGCAAAAACACGCCCATGAATTAATTGGCCATGAAGATGTACAAAAAATGCTGGACCGTCTGGCTAAGGTTTCACCAAAACTTGCTGAAGAGTTAGTACCAAATACCCTGAACCTCAGCCAGCTATTGCAAGTCTTACAAAGTCTATTAAGCGAAGGCATTCCCATTCGAGATATGCGTTCCATTGCCGAAGCCTTGGCGAACACTCAGATCGATAGTCAAGATACTGCCGCGCTTACTGTGCAGGTTCGTAAGGTCTTGAAGCGCTTAATCATACAGAGCATCTACGGTAACGCCGATGACCTTTCGGTTATTACCCTAGAGCCATCTTTGGAACAGTTATTGCTCAAGACAGTACAGCAAAGCAAACAGCAAACTGGCAGTGATAACATGATTTTAGAACCGAGCATGGCAGAAAAATTACAAAACTCATTATTTGAAGCCGCTCGCAATCAAGAAATGGCAGGCCACCCTGCGGTGTTATTGGTCAGCGCTGTCTTGCGTCCTGTTATGTCAAACTTCATTCATACCCTCGCGGATAATTTGCATGTGATTTCGTATCAAGAAATTCCAGACAACAAACAAATTACCATCGCGGCAACCATAGGGGCGTAATCATGAGAGACGTAAAACGTAAGATGTTAGACGTGAGTTTCATCTCTCATTCCACACTTCACATCTCAAAAGCCGGAGGCAACTTATGAAAGTACGTCGTTTTACAGCTTCCAGCATGCAAAAAGCCTTAAAAACCGTTCGCGATGAAATGGGGCCTGATGCGGTAATTTTATCTAACCATCGTGTGAAAGGTGGGGTAGAGATCATCGTTGCGCAAAACTACGAGCCGGTAAGCGCCCGTAAGTCGGCACCTATTTACGATGCTGAAAACCACGAAGATGATAGCCACTTACCTTCACCAAAGTTTTCTAATTTCCCAGATGGTTATGAGCAACACAATCAAGCTGGCAAACAGTCAGCCCTGCAAAAAAATAAAGAAGACAGCCCTTGGCCGTTTTTAAGTGATGGCGAACGCCACGATGTGCAAGAGCAATTACGCTTGCAAAGTCAGCTTGAAGAATTAAAACAGCAGCGTGAGCAAGAAAATACGCAACCAGAAGCGGCTAAAAAATCTAAAAAACAACCGATGATTAATCAAACCCCTGTCAGTGCAGCATTGCCGGGGCAAATTACCAGCAAAGAAGATTTGCAAAGCGCGTTAGAAGATTTAAAACAGCAGCGAGAAAATGGCAGCAATGTCACTCACTTTAATGAGCCTCGTCCTTCGGCGCTTCATCATGAGCCGGGTTCATTGCCGCCAGCCATTTCCAAACTTAATGATGCGCATCAGCCCAATCAAATGCACGCACAACCCGCTGCCCAGCGACCTATACAACAACCCGTGCAGCAGGCAATGCAACAACCAGTACAGCAAGCTGAACCAGAAAGGGTAAAACCCGCGCGTCAAAATAAACAACTATTAGACGATGTGCGCAGCGAACTTAACGACTTAAAAGATCTGTTACAAAATGGCCTAGGGCAAAACACCGCGCCGCAAAGCGCGCCTAAGCACAGTCATGATTCAGCATCGAACACAGTGCAAGCCCCTGTAGAAAATTTTACTTGGAAAACATTAACCCCTGCCAATGCTTTGCAAGCTAAGTTGTGGAATCGCTTTGAGCGCATGGGCTGTGAAGACTGGTTAAGTTTTCAATTGGTGCGCCATTTAAACGGTAATGAAAATGAGAAAAAATCCTGGCAAGCGTGCCTGCATGATTTGGTACAGCATTTAAGCATTAGCCCAAGCGACCGGTTAAAGCGCGGTGGCATTTATGCCTTAGTGGGCCCTACAGGTGCGGGTAAAACAACCACCATCGCCAAAATGGCCGTGCGTTACACCATTGAACATGATGATGCCAAAGTGGGTTTGATCACCATGGATAACTACCGCTTAGCGGCTCATGATCAATTGCGCACATTGGGGCAAATTTTAGGGGTACCTGTTGCCGTGGCGGATCACGAACACACCTTAGAACACTGCCTACAAGACTTACACGAATGCGATTTGGTCTTGATTGATACCGCAGGGCTGACCCCAGAACACCCAATGATGAAATATCAGTTAGATCAATTAGCTGAATTAAAAGCCCGTGTTAATACTCTATTAACATTACCAGCCACCTGTAATAGCGGTGTGCTGCGTAAGGTCTATCATAACTACAGTGGGGCCCAACTTAGCGGCTGCATACTCACTAAAACGGACGAAGCCAGCAGTTTAGGGGATGCCCTAAGTGTCTTATTAGAAAGCCCATTGGGTTTATCTTATGTGACCGATGGCCAGCGCATCCCAGATGACATACATGTGGCCGATGCCAAAGACTTGATTAAACAAGCGGTGCTGCTGGCCAAAGAAGACCAGCATTACAGCCACCACGATATGAAACAAGCGGCAGGCGCATGGTAGTGATGTGCCTGATTTGTGAGACAAAGTTTGCAAATGACAGCATTGAAATAATGTTTAAGTAATTAAAAACGTTTCGATTGGAAAAATCGTGAGACGTAACAAAAATAAATAATGAGAGGATGGGGCGGGGAGTCTCTCCCAGCCTAACCACGGAGAAAACGCATTTATGCACCCAGTTCAAGTAATTGCCGTCACAGGTGCCAAAGGCGGTGTGGGCAAAAGTAATGTATCGGTGAACTTAAGCATTGCGTTGGCAGAAATCGGTCGACGAGTCGTTTTGTTAGATGCGGATTTAGGGTTGGCCAATATTGATGTGTTATTGGGTATCTCTGCAAAAAATAATATCAGCAATGTATTAAGTGGCGAAATCAGTTTGATGGATGTCATGGTGACAGGACCTGGTGGCATTCGCATTATTCCAGCGGCGTCTGGTACTCATGAAATGGCTAACTTACAACCTAGAGAACACGCGGGTTTGATTCGTGCGTTCAGTAGCATTGCGGATCAGCTAGACGTATTAGTCATAGATACGGCTGCGGGTATTGGTGATGGTGTGGTGAGTTTTGTAAAAGCCAGCCAAGAGATTTTAGTGGTGGTGACGGATGAACCCACAAGCATCACGGATGCGTATGCATTGATTAAACTATTGAATCGCGACCATGGCATGTTCCGTTTTAGAATTTTAGCCAATATGGTGCGCACCAGCCAAGACGGACACAATTTATTTGCTAAGCTTACAAAAGTGACCGACCGATTTTTAGACGTGGCGCTGCAATATGTGGGTTGTATCCCGCAAGATGACAGCGTTAAACGGGCCGTACAGCGCCAGCGCGCCGTGATAGAAGCCTACCCAAGAGCGAAAGCTTCTTTGGCGTTTAAATCACTGGCTAAAAAAGTAGATTCTTGGCCTTTGCCAACGACCCCGAGGGGGAATTTAGAATTTTTTATCGAGAACTTGGTATTAACGGAAGCTCGCGGATAACGTATGGCCATGACCAGTGGTTTTGCCATGTACAGTAGTGGCGGAAGCGAGCTCAATTACAATCAACTGATTGAACAATATGCCACCTTGGTAAAGCGCATCGCGCATCACTTGAAGGGCCGTTTACCCCCTTCAGTGCAAGTGGATGATTTGATTCAATCGGGCATGATTGGCCTGATGGAAGCCGCGAAAAAATACGAACCCAGCAAAGGTGCCAGTTTTGAAACCTATGCGGGCATTCGTATTCGTGGCTCTATGCTGGATGAGATTCGCAAAGGGGATTGGGCCCCACGTAGCGTGCATCGCAATAGTCGCAAAATTGCCGATGCCATTCGCTATGTGGAAAGCCAAACCGGCCGCGACGCGCAAGATCATGAAGTGGCTGAAGCCCTAGACATGAGCTTGGAGGAATACCATACCCATCTGCAAGATGGCGCAGGCTCGCGCTTATTCAGTTTTGAAGATTTATTAAGTCAGCCCGGTGAGCGTGAAGACCTAGCCGGAGACGAGAGCACAAGCCCGTTAAACGGCCTGCAAAGTGATAAGTTTAAAGCGCAGTTGGCACAAGCCATTAGCCAATTACCAGAACGCGAGCAGCTGGTGTTAGCTTTGTATTACGATGAAGAGCTTAATTTGAAAGAAATTGGCGCGGTTTTAGAAGTCAGTGAATCCCGTGTCAGCCAAATCCACAGTCAAGCCGCTCTGCGCTTGCGATCCCGTTTAACCCAGTGGACAAACGAAGGCAGCGCCTCGTAACCCATTTCAGGGTAGCTTTTCTATTTGAGGCTCTGCCTCCTCCCAATTACGCCTATTAAATGGCGCTCTAAGCCTGTGTTTCTGTTGGTTTTTTCTAAAAATATTTTATTTATAAAAAAACTAAGCCTTACGCTTAATTGCTACTAAGCTCAATTAAGTGGAGCTTCATATGGCTCATGCCAGATAGTTCAATTTACGTTTCATTCATAGGTAAAACCCCTGTGGATTAAATATGCCAAGGCAATATTACTTATGTGACGGTGCTGGATAACTGCCTAACACTGTCTAGACTAAAAGTAAGTATTGCAGCCATTGGCCAGGGAGCTGGGAGGTAGCTTTGGATAAAAATATGAAAATTCTCGTTGTAGATGATTTCTCTACTATGAGACGGATTATCAAAAACTTGCTAAGGGACTTGGGTTTTACCAATACCCAAGAAGCAGATGATGGCAGTACAGCACTGCCTATGCTGCAAAGTGGCGATTTTGATTTTTTAGTAACCGACTGGAATATGCCCGGCATGACAGGCATAGAGTTACTTAAGCATGTGCGTGAAGACGACCGCTTAAAAGACTTACCAGTATTAATGGTTACAGCCGAAGCGAAACGAGATCAGATTGTGGCTGCGGCCCAAGCTGGTGTGAATGGCTATGTTGTAAAACCATTTACCGCGGCGGTATTAAAAGAAAAAATCGAAAAAATCTTTGAGCGCGTGGATGGCTAATTAGCATGGCGGCACTAGAGCAGGATGACTCTAGCAGCGAGTTTGAAAAACTGTTTGCCGAAAAAGCTAAGGAGCTTTTAGAGCGATTAGAAAATAACGATGTTGCTGGTGCAGTAGGTCTCATACAAGATTTGCAAAAAGTGCGTGACGAAAGCCTATATCAAGAGATAGGGCATCTAACACGGGCTTTGCATGAGTCTATCAAGAATTTTAAATTAGATGGCGGCGGTCAGGGCAATGATATTGATGAAGCCCATGAAGGTTTAGCCTACGTGGTAGAAATGACGGCAAAAGCCGCTAATAAAACCATGGATAAAGTGGAAGAGAGTTTGCCACTTGCTGAGGACATAGCTAGCGAGTCTTCAGAGATACAGCAAGAGTGGAAGCGTTTTTTAAATAAAGAAATGCAACCGGCTGAGTTTAGAGAATTGACCAAACGTATTAATGGGTTTTTAGATAAAACCAGCAGTAATACGCGTAAATTAAACAGTAATTTAAATGACATTTTATTGGCTCAAGATTTTCAAGATTTAACGGGCCAAGTGATTCAAAAAGTTACCTCAATGGTAACCGATGTTGAAAGCCGATTAGTGAATTTGGTGTCCATGGCAGGACACGTGGATCAAATGACCGGTATTCAGCATGAAGAGGCAGATACCCCTGAAGATGAGGTTGATCCGAACAAAGGGGAAGGGCCACAGATCAAAGCTGAAGAAAAAGAGAATGTGGCAGCTAATCAAGATGATGTGGACGATTTATTGTCCAGTTTGGGTTTCTAAAGGAGCATAGGAATGAGTTTGGACGCAGATGAAGAGATCCTCCAGGACTTCCTTGTAGAAGCAGGTGAGATATTAGAACTGCTTTCTGAGCAATTAGTTGACTTAGAAAACCGTCCTGATGATCAGGACTTACTGAATTCCATTTTCCGTGGTTTCCATACGGTAAAAGGTGGCGCGGGTTTCTTACAGCTGACGCCATTAGTTGACTGCTGCCACGTGGCCGAAAACGTGTTTGATATTTTACGTAATGGTCAGCGTACCGTAACGTCCGATTTAATGGATGTGGTATTAAAAGCCCTCGATGCCGTTAATGAAATGTTTGATAGTGTACGTGGTGGCGAAATGCCAGGACCTGCGGACCCTCAAATCATTGCGGACCTTACCCGATTCTCCAAACCTGAATCAGAAGACGCACCAGCAGCAGCCGAACCCGAGCCAGCTGCACCAGCGCCTGTTGCAGAAGCCCCTGTGGCTGAAGAACCTGTTGCAGAAGCACCAGCCGTCCCTGAAGCACCTGCAGCCCCTGCAAATGCAGCCGGCGAAGACGCGGCAGCTAAATTTGCCGCCGCAGAAGGTGAAATAACAGATGATGAATTTGAAAATTTATTAAATGCCTTAGATGAGCCAAGTGCTAAAGAGGCCAGTGCGCCTGCTGCTGCCGATGCATCAGGCGATGATTTATTTGATGCCGCACCTGCGGCAGCAGAATCCGATGAAATTTCTGAAGATGAATTCGACGCACTATTAGACCGTTTACACGGAGAAGGAAAAGGCCCAGCTCCTGCTGACGAAAGTGCTCCAGCTCCAGCGGCGCCTCCTGCAGCAGCTGCAGGCGGTGATGAAAATATCTCTGAGTCAGAATTCGAAGAATTATTAGATAAACTGCACGGTAAAGGTAACAGCCCTACTGAAGCTGAACCTGCGGCTAAAGCACCAGAACCAGCTGCGCCAGAACCTGTGGCGGCACAAACACCGGCTGCACCAGAGCCTGCTAAAGCACCGGAACCAGCAGCAGCGGCTAAACCGCCTGTTCCTGCAGCAGCGGCCAAACCACCTGCTAAAAAATCAGAAGGGCCACCAGCGGCCGAAGCCACTGTGCGTGTGGATACTAAACGCTTAGATGACATCATGAACATGGTGGGCGAATTAGTATTAGTACGAAACCGTCTTGTGCGTTTAGGTCTGAAAAGTACAGATGAGTCCATGGCGAAAGCCGTGGCTAACTTGGACGTAGTAACCGGTGACTTACAAACGTCGGTGATGAAAACCCGAATGCAGCCTATTAAAAAGGTGTTTGGTCGATTCCCTCGAGTTGTACGTGACTTGGCTCGTAACCTCAAAAAAGAAGTGACACTTGAATTAAAAGGTGAAGAAACCGATTTAGATAAAAACTTAGTGGAAGCACTGGCCGATCCATTGGTCCACTTAGTGCGTAATGCGGTGGATCACGGTGTAGAAATGCCGGATGATCGCGCCGAGGCAGGTAAATCTCGTAATGGCACGGTGATTTTAAGTGCTGAGCAAGAAGGGGATCATATTCTGTTATCGATTCAAGATGACGGTAAAGGCATGGACCCTAAAAAGCTGCAGCAAATTGCCGTTGAAAAAGGCGTGATGGATCAAGATGCCGCAGATCGACTTACGGACAATGAATCGTTTAACTTAATTTTTGCTCCAGGCTTTTCTACCAAAACAGAAATCAGTGATATTTCTGGCCGCGGTGTGGGCATGGACGTAGTAAAAACCAAAATTACCCAGCTTAACGGCACACTGAATATTGATTCGGTTATGGGTAAGGGTTCAAAAATTATGATCAAAGTGCCGTTAACATTGGCGATTATGCCAACGTTAATGGTCATGCTAGAAGAGCAGGCGTTTGCCTTCCCTCTTGTGAGTGTAAATGAAATTTTCCATCTGGATCTAACCAAAACTAATGTGGTTGACGGGCAAGAAGTGGTAGTGGTGCGAGAGAAAGCCATACCATTATTTTATCTAAAACGTTGGTTAGTCATTGATGAAAATGGTCAACCCTTGGATCAAGAGAAAAAAGAAACCGAAGGCCATGTTGTGGTGGTGTCTGTGGGCACACAAAGGGTCGGGTTTGTGGTGGATCAATTGATTGGGCAAGAAGAAGTGGTCATTAAACCCCTAGGGAAAATGCTGCAAGGCACGCCGGGAATGGCAGGGGCTACCATCACAGGTGATGGGCGCATTGCATTGATTCTTGATGTACCAAGTATGTTACATCATTATGCTAATCGAAATAATTTGATCGCTGCATAGTTTAGCCATAATAAGATTCATGGAGCTGTAACTTATATGGCAATTAAATTATTGGTGGTGGACGACTCCAGTTTTTTTCAGCGTCGTATTTCGGAAATCCTAAAGCCAGTTAATGATGTTGAAATAGTTGGGTTTGCCAATAACGGCAAAGAAGCGATTGAAAAAGTACAATCACTCTCACCAGATGTGATTACCTTAGATTACGAAATGCCAGTGATGGATGGTTTAACTGCGCTGCGTAATATCATGAAAGTAAAACCCACTCCAGTTTTAATGTTCTCCTCACTTACCTATGATGGCGCTCGCATCACATTGGATGCCTTAGATGCCGGTGCCATTGATTTTTTGCCTAAAAACTTTGAAGACTTACAGCGCGGTGGCGCAAAAATTAGAACCGTTTTATACGATAAAATTAAAGGGGTTGCTCGCGAATACAATCGTTCAGCGGGTGCTGCAGCTTTGCCTTCCAGTGCGCCTGTTTCTCCAAGTCCTGTTGAAAAATCGCCGGATAATACTCAGGTTAAAACCCAAGCTAAAACTCAAGAAAGCCCTCAAATTACGCGTCCAACATCAGCGCCACCACCTAAAGAAACAGCCCAGCTAAAAAGCAGTCCAGCGGTTAAGCAAGCAGATGCTCCAAAATCGGCTCCTCAAACGGGCAGCACAGCTAACAATACTCGATTAAAAAATATTGATTTGGTATTAATCGGTACCAGCACAGGAGGCCCTGTTGCATTGCAAAAAGTGCTAACAGGTTTACCGGCTAATTTTCCTAAACCAATTTTACTGATTCAGCATATGCCAGCGTCATTTACCGGTGCCTTTGCAGAGAGGTTAGATGGGCTTTGCCGCATACATGTGAAGCTTGCCGAAGACGGTGAGATTCTAAAACCGGGTGTAGCGCTGTTAGCACCAGGGGGAAAACAAATGCTGGTGGAGCGTAATAAGATTCGCATTATCGATGGCGATGATCGTTTGAATTATAAACCGTGTGTGGATTTAACCTTTGCCTCTGCTGCGAAACATTACCCTGGTAAATCGCTGGCGATTGTATTAACAGGTATGGGCAGTGATGGTCGTGATGGCGCTAAAATGATGAAAGAAACAGGTTGCCCTATTTGGGCTCAGGACAAAGAAACGTGTGTGATTTACGGCATGCCCATGTCCATTGCAAAAGCCAATTTAGCCGATGCTATTCTCCCTTTGCAGGATTTCGCTCCGAGTTTAATAAGCGCCATTAGATAGTTTTAGTTATCAATATAAACAATGAGGACTCCAAATGGATTTATTGGGTCTTGTGGGCATACTCTTAGGGGTTGCCGTTTTGGTATTAGGCAATCTTTCCGAAGGTGGTTTAATGACCACGTTATTAAATGGGCCTGCTGCGTTTATTGTTTTTGGTGGCACTCTTGCTGCTGTATTAGTTCAAACACCTGCTGCAGTATTTAAGCATGCGTTTATACGCCTTTTCTGGTTTGTATTTCCCCCTAAGTATCATCTTGAAGCTTTATTAGATCGCCTATGTGAATGGTCGGCTATGGCTCGCAAAAATGGTTTGATCAGTTTAGAAAAAATAGCCGATCATGAAACATCTTTTTTAGCCAAAAAAGGTTTGAATTTATTGGCTGACGGACAATCATCAAACGTGATTCGCAACAGTTTAGAAATGGATCTTTATAAACAAGAAGATCGCGGCCTGCAGTCCGCTAACGTGTATGAAAGCCTAGGCGGTTACGCACCTACCATAGGTATATTGGGGGCCGTTTTGGGTTTGATGCAGGCACTGATGGGATTGGATGACCCCAGCACCATAGGCCCAGGCATTGCCACGGCATTTGTGGCCACCGTGTATGGTGTGGCCAGTGCTAATTTGATTTTTTTACCCTTGGCAGGGCGCTTGAAATACATTGTGCGACAAGAATATTTATACAATGAATTAATGATCGAAGGCTTGGTGGCCATTGCTGATGGTGAGCATGGGGATTCAATTCGTTATCGTTATGAAGTTTTACATCATGGGTAGCGTTTATTTTATGAAAAATGGCTGGATTAAAAATGCCTAGGCGCCACAAGCCACCTGAAAGTGTGCATTCACAGCGCTGGATGGTGTCTTACGCAGATTTCATGACACTGCTGTTCGCGTTTTTTGTGGTGCTGTACGCAAGTTCGGTACTGCATGAAGAATCGTTTTCTGATGTCAGTGAGATGTTAAATGAAACTTTTTCAAATTCAGTGGAGCTTAATGTGCCTGAACCTATTCAGGCATTTTTAGCTGAAAACATTCAGCCATTTCGTTCCAGTGTACAATTTGAAAAAAGTGATACAGACATTTTAGATTTCCAGCATTTATCCTACGATATTTACCAAATCTTACTTCAGGGTCTAACGATTCGTTCGATGGCGGATTTAGCCAATATCACAGAAGAAGATGACTATGTTCAACTGGAAGTGGATAGCTCGAATGTGTTTTTTGCAAATAGTGCCCGTTTAACCGCTCAAGGCGAGCAGTTTATGAATGCGCTGGCAAAAGAGTTTGCTAAGTTCCCTCACGCCATTAGCATCGAAGTGTTCACATCCGCAGAATTAATAAAAGACGACAAAAATCCATGGTTGTTAGCCGGTAATCAAGGGGCTGTATTATTGCAGTGGCTGCAATTAGAAAGCATTGAAAGTACGCGTTTATCGGCCATAAATTATGGCGCGTACTTGCCTATTGCGCATGATAATAAAAACCAAAAACGCCAGAGAATTAATTTTTTAATTCACTTTGGTAACGATAAATAAATACACACTTCACAGCATTGAATAAATAGATGGCGAGATAGGCCATATTGTCTGCATGTCCTAGAAAATTAGCCATTATCTGCTAATTCTTAATGTAGGTTCGAATCTTTCTTTTTAATACGAACTCATGGGTATCCAGTTGTTGCCGATAATACCAATAATAAGCGCGTGTTTTTGCTTATAAACATTTCTAAGTTTGAGTTTTAGACTTTCAAGGCCAAGGAGTGAATTGTGCACGTTTGGGCCGTTGCTAATCAAAAAGGGGGTGTGGGTAAAACCACAACCACTGTTAGCCTTGCCGGTTTGCTACGCGAACAAGGGCATAATGTGCTAATGGTGGACCTTGATCCCCACGGGTCTTTAACGAGCTATTTTCGTTACGACCCTGACGAAATTGAGTTCAGTACTTACGATTTGTTCATGCATGAAGGGCAGGTGCCTGAGGGCTTGCCTAAAAAAATCATTCGCCCGACAAATACAAAAGGCATTGATTTATTTCCTGCCAGCACCGCGCTTGCCACTTTAGAGCGCAAGGTCGCGACTCAAGGTGGCATGGGTTTAGTCATTTCCAAAGCATTGGCATCACTGTGGGATGATTATCAATATGTGATCATTGATACACCGCCAATTTTGGGGGTGTTAATGATAAATGCACTGGCGGCTGCTCAGCGCTTATTGATTCCTGTGCAAACAGAATTTTTAGCGGTTAAAGGTTTAGAGCGCATGACCCATACCTTGGGTATGGTAATGCAAAGCACTAAAAAACAATTACCTTTTACTATTATTCCCACATTATTTGATAGGCGTACTCAAGCGTCTTTACATGCACTTAAAAAAATACGAGAGCTATACGGTGATCAGGTGTTCAGTGAGTCCATTCCGGTGGATACTAAATTTCGTGATGCCAGTGCACAAGCCATGACACCTTCAGACTTGGATTCGCAAAGTAGAGGGGTGCGGGTTTATCGACACTTATTAAGTGACTTACAAAAAAGTGTGAGTGCGGCTTGATATGGTCAGCGCATCGGATAAAGCCGTTTGTGACTATGTAAACAGCTTACTGTTGGATGTGAGCTTTCCAGCGATTGATCTACCAGAAGTAGAACCCTACCAACCTCAAGACAGTGTGATCAACGGTCAAAGGCTGCAAGCCACACAAGATGTATTTTCCATGATGCAAATGGATTCTTGTCACCAAGAAGCTCACATGTGGTTAACAGTACTCTCTTTGCTGCCATTACTTAAATCATTGCCTGATGGCAGCGTTAAACGTTATGTGCTGCGTCAAACCCAAATACTAATGAATGATTTAGGTGCCCAGTAACATGAGCGCATCATTAATTCAGAAACCAAGTACAAATGTAAAAGCCAGTGCGCTAGCGGAACCAACACAGGTGGGCGCTGTGGTGCAGGAATACATGGATAGCTTGTTGGTGGATTTATTTCCCGATATTGAGGTGCCAGTAGAAAGCCCAATATTGATCAGTGAAACAGATATCCAGACCAAGGTAGCCGAGCAAGAAGTAATTGAGGTTGCACTGGAGGAACCTGAAGTTCAGGTTAAAGAGGATGTTAAATTAGAGGTTACGACTGAAACTTCGCTTCAGCAAACCATTAAAAGCAAACTTAATTTATCTGATCCACTGACTCAAGTTTTGATGAAAGTGGCTGCACTGATACAAACCCGTAAAACTGAAGCGGCACCTGTTATTGCACTGGAGCCAGAAGCACCAGAACCAGAAGTTCAAGAGCAAAAAAAGGTTGTGGCAGATACAGCGGTTACTACGATTACACATGTAAAAGAAGAGCCTGAGCCAGCGTTAGAGAGCACAAAAGATTTAACCATAGATGACAAGGCCGATGTCACCATAGAAAGCCTTGTGGATGTGGATATCCCAGCCCCTCAAGATATCGATCAGACAAGCACCCAGTTAGAAACCGCCATACAACAAGCCGAACCTTTAAAGTATCCAAAGGCCCCAGTTTGGGCGCAAGAAGCGTTTGACGTTTTACTGTTTGATATTTGCGGGCTTAAATTGGCAGTGCCCATGGAGAGCTTAGGGCGCATTATTAAAATGGATCATGAGACCAATCAATTAATTGGCCGTCCAGATTGGTTCTTAGGCGCGTATACCGACGCCGAGCAGCATTTTTATGCCGTTGATACGGCGCAATACATTATGCCGGAACAAAAAATTGACCTTGTGAAAGAAGGCTTTGGCTTTTTAATTCAGTTACAAAAGACTCAATGGACACTAGCCTGCCAGCATGTACATAGCACGGTTCGGCTAGAGCCTGGCGATGTAAAATGGCGCAGCCAAGAAGGGTGGTTTGCAGGCACTTTAGTGGAACATATGTGCGCGTTATTGCATGTAGATAGCCTAGTAGGGACCTTAGAGGCGGATAGCCGCTAGGTTTTACTGGGTTCCATTGGAGTCTGAATCCCAGCTTCACGTCTAGTATTTAATGTTTTTAAGTCAGTCCATATGAGTCTATTTAATCGTATAGATATTTCTAATCTAACCACTGGCACACAACCTGCTCTGGTCTAGACTAATAACAAGGATTGTTATGATTTTGACAAGTGACCTGTATATCGGGCACCGAATAGGAGTATTGAGATGAGTACCTATGAAGCAAAAGGGGCCGTTGAAGATCCCGTGTTGCAGTGGGTGACATTTCGTTTAGACAACGAAACTTATGGCATCAATGTAATGCAAGTGCAGGAAGTACTGCGTTATACCGAAATTGCGCCAGTACCCGGTGCGCCTCCATACGTGTTGGGCATCATTAACCTGCGCGGTAATGTAGTGACAGTCATTGATACACGGTTACGCTTTGGGCTTTCTCAAACGCAAACCAATGATCAAACCCGTATTGTCATCATTGAAACAGAAAACCAAGTTGTGGGTATTCTGGTAGATGCCGTTGCAGAGGTGGTGTATTTACGTCAGTCCGAAATTGAAACCACACCAAATGTGGGCAACGAAGAGACGGCGAAATTTATTCAAGGGGTTTGCCATAAAAATGAAGAACTTCTTATTTTGGTTGATCTTGAGAAAATGATGTCAGACGAAGAGTGGTCTGACCTTGGGGACTTATAAATAGCGGATTTATAAATAGGTTACTTACAAGTCCGCTTTTATCCTTATCAATACTCAATGCAGTGTGCGTTAAAATACATGTATTTTGACGCACAAAATAAAATTAATAATGTTTTATAGCGTTTGGCTGTAAACACTGCGAGTTTAATTATGTTTGAAATAATCTCATCACTGACATTGAGCAGTATGGTTGCTGTGTGTGCCAGTGTACTTTCTTTATTGGCGTTTACATTTTCCATGGTGAACAGTCATCGTCTTAAAAAACAGCATGCTAAACAATTAAAAGTAAACAGAAGGCTTTTAGAAGATAATCGTGCACTGTCACAAAGTGCCGTGGGCATGGGTCAAAAAGTCTTAGAAACTGAACGCCGCATTAATCAGGTTTTAAAAAAGCAGTTTGCTATTTTAAACTCGCAACCAGATCACCCATCTTATGATCAAGCTACTCGATTGATTGCCATGGGCGCAAGTGAAGATGATTTGGTGAATAGCTGTGGTTTTAGTCATGCAGAGGCTGAATTGTTGTTATCGTTGAATAAAGGGGCGGCGGTGCACTGATTTCGTTCCCGACGAAATTCAGCACTTCCTCCATCCATGGAGGTTGCACTAAAATTGCTCCCGACAATATTGAGTACTTCCCACGTCCATGTGAGTCGCACTAGCTTGGTCCCGACAAAACTAGCACTTCTCCTCGGCTCTAGCTCCTGCTTCGCTCTACTAAGTACATCCTGCACTTAATCCTTGGAGGTCGCACGGATTTATTCTCGGCGAAATTCAGCACTTCCCAAGTCCGTATGGGTCGCACTATTTTTGTTCTCGCTAAAACTAAAACTTCGCCTCGGCTCTAGCTCTTAGATAATTGCACCCTGCGTTATTCTAATAGTATGCATCCGTGTATTTATGCTTCGCCCTACTAAGTACTTACTGAGCTTAATCCATGAGGTCGCTCGGATTTGTTTCAGGTAACACAGATGCTTTCCACTTAGTTCTGACTCTTGTTTCGTTTTTAACGAAATTCAGTGCTTCTATTTGAATAGCCACTATTTAATTACAAAGAACGAATTGATTTTTAAAGCACCAACTTCTCACAACAAGCCGAGTTTTATTACCAATTTGTTTCAATGGGTCTGCGTAAAGCCGTGTTTGGCCTTGTAAAAAGTGATTTAAAACCTGTTATGCACTTTTCAGCTAAATGTAAGGGTTTTAATTTGAAAACGATTTTAGAGATTATTCGCCATGTGAAACAGTTCAAATATTGAAACACGAACAGGAGTCTAAACGCTTAGCGACTTAGTTTTTGTCAAACCTCTTTTTGTAGCGTTTAGCTATAACTCAGGGATTGATTGAATGCCATAAGTTACAAGGAGCAAATCAAACCCTGCCTATACTCAAAGTAACGTTGTAAAAAGGAGTAAAGGCAGTGTTAAAAATTATTTCGACTCTTCTGGTTTTGTTACTTGCCCAAAGCCCTTTTGCCCAAGCTGAGCAAATTGAATCCATTAAAGGCGCTACTTCTGTAGATGCTTATGAAGCCCTAAAATTATTCGAGTCTGGTGCCACATTTATTGATGTGCGCGATGAGTTTGAATTTCAATTAGGACATATCCGCAGTGCGGTGCATTTAGACCTAAAGCGTGACTTTAACGACCTCTATTTAATTGAAACCTTGGATCGTAATATTCCCATCGTAATTTATTGCAATAGCGCCCATTGTTATCGCAGTGCAGTGGCCACATTTTTAGCTGTGGCTTGGGGTTATGAAAACGTACACTATTACAAAGACGGTTATTTCACCTGGTTAGCACTGGACTTACCTGTGGTCATGGATAACAGCCAAGACCATATAGCAGGGCACGAAGCAGCCGATAGCCACTGGCGTGTGAGCATGCAAGAAGCACTGAATGAGGTGAAGTTAGCACGCATCACACCGCAAACAGCCCAGGAAGATATCTAAAGTAATTAAAGCCTGAGAGTAGGTGAGGGTGCTTTAAAGTTTTATAGGCTAGTCGATTGTTTTTATTCATAAAAACTTTTAAAAAATAGGTGACAAAGCCTGTTTCATCCGTATAATGCGCCCCACATCTTGAGACAACGCCTGTTGGATCAAATGTGTGTGGGGCCTTAGCTCAGCTGGGAGAGCGCAACACTGGCAGTGTTGAGGTCAGCAGTTCGATCCTGCTAGGCTCCACCAATTTAAAACTTAGTTTAAATCTGGCCAAGTAACATAGATTTAAGCATATAAGTTCTTAGTGTCCCGTTCGTCTAGAGGCCTAGGACACCGCCCTTTCACGGCGGTAACAGGGGTTCGACTCCCCTACGGGATACCACTTTTCTTAATTTCACAATGTCATCTTCCCTTTCTGGGTAACTTAATTACCTGTTTGAAGCAGCTTCCTTGTTGTGCCATTAATAAATTTCACTCCCTCCGAAAATCCTATTTCTAATCTTTATCATTAATAGTCATGAAGGCTGCTACTGCTAGGTTACTTCATTACTTCATTACTTCATTACTTCATTACTTCATTACTTCATTACTTCATTACTTCATTACTTCATTACTTCATTTGCATCTTGCGATGTAGTTCGGTGACTATTCGATCCATTTTTTATTTAACAAATCTGTATGTCATAGCCCCTGTGTTGTGAGCTTAAATTTGTGAAGTTGGCTATATAGCTAGAAAGTTGTTTGAGCTGAATTGTTCGAGCTAGGCTTATTTTGCTTGATACTGTATATGTAGGGTTACGAGGTAATCGGTAAGTATTGAGTTTGGTCTGTTTTGTAGCGGCAGTGCTACTTCCCCCCTTTCTTACGGCTCTGTGTCCTGCTAAGTGCTACCTGTAACTAATTAATAAATGCTAAGCGCTGCTACTTCATCTCTCATCCTTTCGTGAACTATGAGCCTGCTATGTATGTAATCGTTTAAAGGGGTATTAAACACCTGCAGTTGTCCTTTTCTATGGGAAGTCATTACGTAGCCTGAATATAAGTTTGTCTGAGTCACATTGGGGTGTGATGTCAAAGCAATTATCGATTCATTATGGAGAGAGCTAACCCTATGAAGCTAAGCGCTTTTCCAGTAACGATAAGGGTGCTTTGCTGATAAAACTATCAATAAAACTATTTATAAGAACAAAAAACAAACAGGTAACACCCCTAATTCTAGTGGGTGTTCCCTATCTACCCATCAGCCTTTATTAAGGTTGCTTTATCTTTATATATTTACACGTTTGTACCATATTTTCTGAACCGTTATTCAGGGCTCTTATTCCAAAAACAGCTTAAAACATATCCTTAAATATGATTTTAGATACTTATTTTGGTTCGTTTGTTTTGTTTTTATTGTAATTGTTGGTCAGTAGGGTTGTAAGAGTATGAAAGTATTAATCCCTAGGGGTGAATTTGTAGTTATATGTAAATTCTGAGGAACTAGGGTGTGTGCAGGGGTATCTGGGCGGGTTAGGATGCATTCCACAGTTTGAAAGCGGATATCTAATATTAAGCCGCTTAGTTTATAAGAAAAAGAATAATAAAGACGACGGGTTTATATGAATTTCAAATCTCTAAAAGTTGTATTGATTAGTTTGGCTCTGAGTGTAAGTGCTCAGGTAGTGGCAGAAAAAATGCCAGAAAGCCCAAAGCAAAAAGAAATACGCATCGAAAATGATTTGAATAGTTTGTTTGACCGCGCTACCAAAGCAGCTGCTTTTAAAATGGATCGTAAAGAAGATGTACGACCATTTGCAATTATCAAAAAGAAGGTTGGCGGTTTAGGTGTTTTTGAATTAGCTAAGACAGATAAAAACGAGAAGCTAACTGTAAACCAAATGGCCTTGAGTATTCGCCGTCATTTAACAGAGCTTGCCATAGCAAAAGAAATTGATGCATCAGTCTTGGTTATGTATGCAAGTGTTCAGCCAAAGGGTGAAGAGGTTCGTAATGGATTATCGTTTGAGATTGAACATATAGACGGTGTTTCAATTATGCGATTCTTGCCGATTACAGAACAAACCGCTGAAAACTCGGAAGATAATATGTTGGTATTACATATAGAGAATATGAGTACCACAGGCAAGCCAGCTACCGTATTTACGGATATGGTACGAGCGGTCATTAGTGCTGAATAATAAGCGCTAACAACGAATTTGGATGAGTACTTATTGTGCTTAACCAAACAATATTGAGATGGTTGGAATGCTCAATCAGCTCAATATTCAGGGCAACCTGAACATTATAAAAATAATAGGAGACAACAAATGAAAGGCCTTAAAAAACTTGCTCTTGCTACGGCCGTAGCGGCAGCTCCTTTCGCGCAAGCGGAAATGACTGCAATGGACGATGCATTTCTTGGTGAAATGACAGGTCAAGCCGGTGTTACAATCGAGCTAGATACTGCAATCTCAATCGATACATTTACTTATAACGATACAGACGGTGCCAAGGGCGGACCAGCTGGTTCTCTTGTAATGTCTAACATTCAATTTGGTGGTGGTCTTGTTGGTGGTTCAACATCTGGTGTTCATGACACTCGTTTGGATGACTTCAAAATTGACATCGATGTTGACGGTACAGAAGGTCTAGTAATTCACTTAGGCGGAACTGATTCAGCAGCTGGCCTTATTGGTGCTAACCCTGTCGATTTCGGTTTAAGCATTGATGGCGTTCAAACGTCTGGTATGACTGGCCAAATCGCTTCTGACATCAAAATTGCTGGTAACCTTGGTCCTATCGACATCAAAATCAACAACGTTTCTGGTGGTGATTTGATCGATGTTCAAGCTTACTTCGAAGTGACTTCTGGTAGCTTGGATGTTGATGTTGCTGGTATGGGTATCTCTAACCTGAAAATTGGTCAAAACTCTTCTCCAATTTTCGCAGGGGATTACCAAGGCGAGATCAACCAAGCATTATTTGACAACAATTTAGTTGGTGCTGCTACAGGTGTAAGTTCTGCTGACTTGAAAACAGCCATGGGCAATACTGGCGCTCTAGTGACTGCTGGTATCGATCTAGCGGCTGGTGGTGATGGTACTGGTACTGCTACTGATGCGGGCGTTATTGCTGTTGCGATTGCGTCAATTGAGAAAAATGCTGGTGTTGATACTGCAACTGCGACTGCTATGTTTAATGGCGCTGAAGTTGCTCCTGGTGTAACTATGGCTGATCTTCCTGATGATACAGCTCGCCGTAATGCATACCTTGCTGGTGCACCAGTTAATGCTGCTGCTCAAAATGCTACAAACATGGCATTTGTTCACATGACAATTGGTAGTGGCGATGCTAGCTACTCTAACCTAACTGAAGGTGATGTGACTGTTGAGAATGCATTGATTGTAGATCTAGTGGACTTCAACATTGATGTATCTATGGATATCTCAATGGGTGAAACTGTAGTATATGATGTTGACGGCATTACTGAGCTTTCACGTACTGAACGTTCTTTGGGTAATATCGCTATCGATAACCTACAGATGTCTGGTACTACTCTTAAAATCTACGGTCACTAATCTGACATAGAGTGCAAAAATATATGCTTTGCAAATATTGATGCACACTGAGTAAAAACGAAAAACCCGCCTAGTGCGGGTTTTTTTATGCTTGGTTTTTTATTGGGCAAAATATGAGAGGTTTAGGGAGGTATTAAAAATTAAAAGCCTGATACGTGTAAGTGGTTGCTAGCACAGTGGTGATGGACTGGTAGGCATGACTTTAGAATGATTATTCGGGTGATATTATGCTTCAGTTGATCCATCCGTATATTCAATACTGAGGGTTAGATTGTAAATGTGTGTAGAGATTAGCAACAGGTATTGAAAGGATGTAATTGGAGGGCGTATTAAGCGGCTTGTAATTAGTGTGGAAGCACCTTTATAAATACAGTGTACTCAGGTGCTTGAGGGAATAGTTTGGTTGTGAATCATTTTATTGCCGACAGGGCTGTGCATCCACTCTGAGGAAAATACACAGCGTATTATTGTCAGTGATTAGTTAAGCCCTTCAAGGTCTATATTATAAATATCTGCAAGTTTGGTGCGCAAGTCATTTAGCTCGGGAAAATATTGGGTAAGGTCTGTTGTGGGTGTGCTGTATTTCATTACCCTGTGGATATCAACAAGTTCAAGGTAGCTAATTATACTGTTCGGGTTGAACTGCAGTGTAATAGCGATATTTTTTGAGCGCGCCCAGTAGCGATAATATACTGAGCGATATAAATCGTTTTGCGTGAATAATTCACCAAAGATTACAGTTAATTTGATGTTGTTAATAAGCTGCACAACCAGTGCTTTTTCCCAGTTCTGAGAAATTATATTGGCTTGAGCGAGTAGTCTTCTAAAAAACTCAGGGTCATCGTTCGTTTGAGTATTGTTATAAAGGTCAATGAGTGCTCGACCTTTTGAAAACGCCGTAAATATCTCTTGAGAGTAATTACTAATACTCAAACTTGATTGGCTGTCTGACTTGGCTGAGAGTGTGGCGTATTCAAAGTTATATTCATTTAGTAAGCTGATCTCACCATTGTTATTTAAATCTGAATCTAGTGTTATTGCATTTTCAGAGGCTGAATAGTTGCCATAATGAGGGTGTGCACCAAAATACCCAAAGGCGAGATCCCAGTTATGTTGCAGATCGGTGTATTTTTCTATTGAGCTATTACTAGCATTTAGCCCGGTATTTAATAAGACACCAGTGGCTTGATAGTAGGCAATGGCGCCAAATAGAAAATCTCTTATAATCTCACTTTTATCACTTAAGTTAGTGTCATCATTTACGAGAGCGCTAGCTATTCCATCAAACCAAAATTGAACCTTAGCATCCGGTAATTCATCTTCATTACTGATTGAATTAAGGGCCCAACCAATAAAGTTTCCATTATTTGTGTCGGTTGAATCTCTGTAAAATAATGGGCCGTGGGTGCCTGCTAATGATGATTTAAGAGAGCTGATGTTTAAATCAGAAAGCTGGGTTTGTTCTAATGGAAGGTCGCTTTCGATGCTTTGAATATTGAGTGTGTTAATCACTGGGTTTGCAGTGTAATACTCATTTAGTCGGCTGATAACTGCACTTTTTCCGTTTTCGGCAAGATTTGCAAGTTCTTCAGAGTTAATGAGGGCTTCCAGTTCTTTAATTAGGATAAGCTGACTGGTAGCTTGAGAATAATCAACAGAGGATTGTCCCGGTTGAGTAAGGCTATTAAATTCATATGTGCTTGGGGTATCAATATTCTCGGGATTTAGGTCATCATCCCCGCAGCCGCTTAGCCCCAAAACGAGAGTCAAAGAGAGTGTTGCTGTTATGGCGCAGCTCAGCTTATGTTTTTTAAATATTGCCATGTGGTAAAACCGTTTTTATATTTATTGTTTTAATGTGCTTTGGCCACTAATTTTAGGCCTTATTTGTTTTGATTTGATCATCAAAACTCATGAATTCTCAGCTAAGTTATCATAACAAACCTGTCTGTTTTGTTCTAATTTTAAGGCTTATTAAGTGTTGTTGTGGCTAGTTTATCGACTGAATTAGGCAGGGTATGGCATCTGGAAGATTAAGGTGGGATATTTAGGTGTGTACGAGGGATGATCAGTGATTATCAATAGGTATTAGACCAAAGTAGTTGGTTATCATATATATCGAAAAGAAGTAAAAAAAGAAGCTTTTATACGCCAATTTTGCGCCAACGAATTGAAGTTCATCACACTTTGTCTAAGATGTTTTGCGCCGTACAAAAATAATAATCAAAAACGGTTCCGAATTTTTACCTTTATTTAAATTTAGGTATTTCACTATTCGGCAGCGGAATCGCGATTCAAGGACAAATCACAATGAAACTAAAAACACTGGGTTTATTAGTGGCTTCGGCTATTGGTGTTAGCTCCCATGCATTAACATTAGATAATCGGATAGAAGTTGATACAAATAGTACGTATCCAATTACAGCTCTAAGTGATGAATATTATTCAAACTCAATCGGGCATACATATAAAATTGATGGAACTAGTACAGAGCTTTTATATGATTTACATGACAGTACTTTATTAGATATTGAGGGTGAAAAAGCCATTGGTTACCTAACGGATGTCAATCATGCTGGTTCTAATTATTTTATCTGTAAAATAAGTGATTGTAATGATGCTAGCTCAAGGAAGTTTATTTCTAATATCGACTATTTAGCTACAGAGCAATCACCCTTATCTCGATCAATTAATATGTTTTCAGGTTACGGAAATGCACTCGTCATTGGTAAGACGAGTGCCACAAGTGATTATTACTTGGCATCCGTGATCGATGATAATGGTGGGGTGTTAGCAACTACCTCGATTAGGGGTTCCCGTTTTAGCTTTACTGGAGATGAGTTGTCGACATTAACGGCTACAACAGGGATTACAAAAGAAGAAAATTTTAAGTTTATGACAGCATCTCATGGTACTTATGATTTACTTTTAAGGGAGTGGGATAAATCATCTGGAACCTTGAAGAATATTAATATCTTTTTAAATGATGGTGTGAGTATAAATACGAAGTACTCTCAGTACGGTGTTGCTCCAGTAAGTATTTCTAATCCTTTTATTAATGCCAGTGGTGAAACCATGTATAGAGCTGTATTGGCTATTATGTCATCAGCTACACTTTCTAATAGTTTTGTTTGGGGGGATTTTAAAATTGAGAATGGCGTTGCCAGGTTTACGGATATATTGAAATCAGTAGGTGCGGCAGAATTTAATTTTGTGGAATGGGGAAATCTGATTACTAATAACCCAGTATTTATTTCAGAGAATGAGTTTAGCTATGGCCCTAGTTTTATAGATTTTAATGAAAGCAACCCTGTGTTTGAATCTCTTGTATTTTCGAAAGAAGAAAGAACGTTTCAAGCTAGGGTTTTTAAAGTCACAGACTCCGGAGCAATATTACTTAGAGAAAATTCTAGTAACTATAAAATATTTAAACCAAATACCATTAGTATTTCATCTTCAAAAATCGATATTGACCCTTATCTTGACCCCTCTATTGAACTGGTAGTACTTGTGGGGGCTGAGGATATGTTTGGAGCTGAAGTTTCATGCGAACTACAAGTGTCGAATATGACAGTAGATAATAATGATTATGTGGCACTATCAGCCTCAGGCTTACAAGTACCTATTGAATGGGATGCAGAGGCGGGTAACTGGAAAGGAGCCCAGTCATTAACAGGTATTGATTCCATATCTGGTTCATATGATTTTTCTACATTCAATCTAACCGCTGATGTAACCACAGGCACATGGACCATGAGTTGCTCTGGATTTGCTTCAGATATCCAAGGTAATAAATTAGCTATGCAAGCAACAGATATTACTTTAAACCTAGATGATAAAATCCACGGTGGTTCAGGTGTAATCTCTGGCTCGGTTGATTTATCAAACCATGCTGATTACAGCGGTGTAGTAGTAACTATTACCTTCGAAAATGGCCGCCATATTGAAGTAACCCCAGATGAAAATGGTGACTTTAGCTTTGATCGGTTAGTTGAGGGTGAATTCGAAGTACATGTGTATAACGAGCAATATGTAGCGGGTTGTAATACGGTGCAAGTAACAAATGCTAATACTAATTTACCCCTAAACATTGTAATGGTAGCCGGTGATATTAACGGTGATGATGCAGTGGATATTGGTGATTATAGTTATATGTCATCTATGTATGGTTTAACCTCTGCGGATGAAGGTTTTGATGCTGTTGCGGATTTAAATCAAGATGATGTGATTAACGTACAGGACTTGTCAATTTTAGGCAGTCATTTTGGTACTGATCAATGTGAAGCCGTTGCGCCTCAATAATTAGAGTAGTCAAAAAGCAAAGCCATTTGGCTTTGCTTTTTGTGATTAAAGTTAGGTGAAAAGGTGTGTAAATAATGAAAAAATTAGCAGTAATTTTATTTTCTTTGATGCTGTTTCCTTTAAGTGTATGTGCGCTAGGTAAGGGTGATATTGAAATAGAATCAATTGATGAAAATCAATGGCAAGTCTCGTTGCATGTTGATGGAATTGAAAATGTATTTGGTTTACAGGCTGAGTTCGAATTTAAAGATCTAAATGCTCAAGCTCTTCAGGCTCAATTTAACCATGTGTTTGATAAAAATCGAACCTTGGGAGAAAAAAATAAAATGGTGCTGTTGAATATCATTGAAAGTCACTCAGCAAAATATGCAGTTAGTCTTGTGCGCCCCGAGAAGCCTGTGGAATTAGAGGGTGATATCTTAAGTTTTAAAGTGGCGTTGAAAGAAAATAAACCTAGCTACATTAAGTTAAAAACTTTAAAAGTATCGGATGAAAGAGGTAACGTTACAAAGTTTGATATTTCAGGTTCTAGTTTTTTAATAGGCGAGGCTACTAATTATATATTTATATATGTGCTTTCTTTAGGCTTGTTTGTAATGTTATGCCTTGTTGGCCTTTTCCTTAAAAGAAAGAGTATTGCTAACAACCCACCTATAACAGTTTGAGTATAAGTTTTTATATGTGAATTTTAGAGGCTAATGGCATTTTTTAAATGACTTAGTTATACCCTCCACCTAAACCATCTCTGCTGTCTAAGCTTTGAATAGGCAGTAATGACAGGTAGTAGGTGGTCACATGACGTATACGCATGGATGTGTAGTTTCAAAAAATAGAATTGTTTGGCCCGTATGTATGGGGCTAGTTTGTTCTCTCCTTATTTATTCTTCTTTCTCTAGGGCCGATTTACAGCCCATTACCGATGCGGATTTAGCCTTATCGACAGCCCAGTCTTCACTTCCCAGTATCCCTTTATTGGATCAAGTGGGTTTTGATATTAGCGCAGCGGGCTTGGAGATAGATTTAGAGGTGCAAGCGGATATAGATTCAATTGAGTGGATAGACGATGACGGCTGGGGTGCAAGTTCACAAGAGGGGGCTTTGCTATTAAAAGGTGTCCATATTGGCGGATTTGACGGGGATATTACACAAGAAATGGTGCGCAATGATACTCCGTTTGCTGCGACGGATTTAGCCATGATTCGCGGCATACTGGTTCAGGCAGACCTCGAATTGGGCACATTAATTACCATTAATCAGCTGGGTAGTGAGCCAGGGCAAGGAATAGATATCATTGTGAATGATATCTATTTTGGTCAGGACTTATCCGCAGGTATACAAGCACAAAATTTACAGTCACAACACCGTGGCTGGGGCTTGTTACTAGAAGATATTAGTAACTTTGCCAGTGATGAATATGTGCAGAAAATTAACAATTTATTTGGTTTAAAACTAAGCACGCGGGATGACGGTTTTAATTCGATGGGTGGTAATTATTACCCATTACAAGTGAGTATGGTGCCATTAGAGGTTCCGCAGTTGAATCGGACGGATTTGGCTTCAGAGCTGATACCTGGGCTGAACTTAGAAACAGCCATGCGCATTGATGCGCAGTTTATGCTGCATATGGAGAAAATAGCTGTTTACAAACAAATTCAGGGCTCAGATGGTAAGGCCAGAGAATGGGAAATGGGCATTGAAGGTTTGATGTTATACCAAGGTTTAGACACGAATAATGATGGCATTGAAGATACCATTGGGCCGGCCACCATGGGCATGACCATGGAATCTAAACCTCACTTATTAAGTGATGGCAGTACCGTGCAAGCCATGCACTTCTCTGATATCAATCTAAACACAGATATAGCCATGGCGAATGTGTACATTGGCAATGCGCAAACAGGCAGTTTAGGGGCGATTCATATCGATAATTTACAGATTATCGACACACAAATGTGGATTTATCCTCATTAGAAATATTTTTAATCTGTATATTGTTAGACAATTTTAGTTTGTATAAGATCTCATGAAAATATTAGTCATGGAAGGTCTTATATGAGAAAGATATTATCAATATCACTTCTTTTTGCACATTTTAACTGCGGTGCAGAGCTGCTTCAGTTGGAAAATATGGATGAGTACAGTGTCTCAAGCCAGCGTAAGCTTCTTGGTGACGATAGGTCTTTAGCAGCGCAAGGTAAGGTTGATATGCAGAGTGTCGAGAAGCTTGGTGTAAATGCTATTGATTTGAATAATATACCTTCGATAGATAAATCTAATTTAGTTGTTAGAGATACAGGGCATAGTTTTGTGGTGGAACCAGTATTGATTCAAATTAATACAGCTGTTTTTTGAGATAGACCTTTAAATCGGTAGACACTTATCTATGGCCTTATTTTGTTTGCGGTTTTTTAATCCCCTTGGCACAGGTATAATTGGGCCACTTTTGTCCAGTATATACGCCTAATGTCGACTCCAGCCATCGAGCTATCTCCACCGAATATTTCTAGCTACCCTAAATTCCGAGAGAATTTGGGGCAGGCGCCGTATTTGCCTATGTCTCGTAAAGAGATGGATGCACTCGGCTGGGACAGCTGTGATGTGATCATTGTGTGCGGTGATGCCTATGTGGATCACCCAAGTTTTGGTATGGCGGTAATTGGTCGAACCCTTGAAGCACAAGGCTTTCGGGTTGGTTTGATTTGCCAACCTGACTGGACAGACATTGAAAGTTTTAAGGTATTAGGCAAGCCCAATTTATTTTTTGGTGTGTCCGCGGGCAATATGGACAGCATGATTAACCGCTATACCGCTGATAAACGTGTACGTCATGATGATGCGTATACGCCGGATAATATCGGAGGGAAACGTCCGGACCGCGCAGTAACGGTTTACACGCAAAAACTACGCGAAGTATATAAAAAAGAAGTGCCGATTATTGTGGGCGGCATTGAAGCCAGCTTACGCCGTTTAAGTCATTACGACTATTGGCAAGACCGAATCCGTGGCAGTGTTTTATTAGACAGTACTGCCGACATGTTGTTCTTTGCTAACGCGGAGCGTGCGTTAATCGAAGTGAGCCACCGTTTGGCCGCTGGCGAGAAAATAGCAGATATTAAAGATGTGCGTGGCACAGGGTTTTTACAAAAAGAGTTGCCTAAAGACTGGGTTGAAATTGACAGTACGCACCTGGATCAACCAGGGCCTATTAAGGCACATCTAAGCCCGTATGAAATGATTGATTTAGACGCAAAGCAGCAAGACGCTGAGCTTAAATCAGAAGGCAAGCAAGTGGTGCAAATTGTGCCCCATAGCCAAATGCGCAAAACAGATCCAAATGCCAGCTACATTCGCCTGCCATCACTTGATCAAGTTAAAAGCGATGCCGCTTTATATGCTCATACCGACCGTGTATTCCATAAAGAAACCAACCCAGGTAATGCCCGTGCTTTAGTGCAGGCCCATGGTCGTAATGATGTGTGGTTGAATCCGCCGCCGTTTCCGTTGAGTACTGAAGAGCTTGATTGGGTATTTGAGCGCCCTTATAAACGCAAACCTCACCCAGTGTATGGCAAAGCTAAAATCCCTGCCTACGATATGATTCGTTTCAGTGTGAATATTATGCGCGGTTGTTTTGGGGGGTGTACGTTCTGTTCTATTACCGAACATGAAGGGCGCATTATTCAAAGTCGTTCGGAAAAATCTATTTTAGACGAGATCGAAAATATTCGTGACCTGACCCCAGGTTTTACCGGCACTATCAGTGATTTGGGCGGGCCAACCGCCAATATGTATCGCTTGAATTGCAAAGATAAAAAAATCGAAGAAAGCTGCCGCCGACCTAGCTGTGTATACCCAAGTATTTGCAGCAGTTTAGAAACCGACCACAGCCATACTACGCAGTTGTATCGCAAAGCCCGTGACATAGAAGGGGTTAAGCGTGTGGCCATTGCCTCTGGTTTACGTTATGACTTGGCAGTTGAAGACCCTGAATACGTAAAAGAATTAGTGACTCACCATGTGGGAGGCTATTTAAAAATTGCCCCTGAGCACAGTGAAAATGGCCCGTTAACCAAGATGATGAAACCGGGCATGGATACCTATCATCGTTTTAAAAAGCTATTTGATAAGTATTCAAAAGAAGCGGGTAAAAAGCAGTATTTGATCCCTTATTTTATCAGTGCACACCCAGGTAGTACTGATAGAGATATGATGAATTTAGCCCTTTGGTTAAAAGAAAATAACTTTAAAGTGGATCAAGTTCAAAACTTTTACCCAAGCCCAATGGCCACCGCTAGCACCATGTTTGCTACTGAATATAATCCGCTAAAACCTATAAAAGCGAAAAATTCAGAGCCTGTTTTTGCAGCAAAAAATAAAGAGCAGCGTGCACTGCATAAGGCGTTTTTACGCTACCACGACCCTGAAAGCTGGCCGCTTGTGCGTAAGGCTTTAAAAAAATTAGGCAAGTCCCATTTGATTGGCCGCGGCCCTAAACATCTGGTGCCACCTGAGTCCGGTCAAGAAAAAGATGCGCGTCGTGCTGGCAAAAAGTTTGTGCCTAAAAAGAGTTTTAATGCTGGTAAAAAATCATTAACCGCTAAAACTCAGCATAACGGTTTGCCTAAAATGCCTAGTGACAGCAGCAAGTCCAATAAAGGCGGATCATCAAAACCTGCGTTTCTTAATAATAAGGGTAAGAAGTCTCCAGGTAAGCCTTCGAATAAAAAGCGCTAAGAAACATAAGCTTTAACGCGTGAGTTTCATGGCATTTATAAAAAAGGCGTGTATGTAAAACATACACGCCTTTTTTATGTTGAGGATACATCAAAACTAGTTGATCTTTTCTAACTGCTTTTTATAAATCATTTTAAAAATGTCACGCCAGCTCAAAATACCTTCGATATGGCTATTTTCATCTACGATGGGAATGCATGAAATACTTTGATCATTAAATAACTTCATAGCATCAAATAGAGAGCTATCTGGTTTTAGAGTGTGCAAATTTGTTTTCATAATACTGTGCACTCTTTGATTAAGGCTTTCAGTATCGCTGGCGGTTTGCTCTTTTGTGCCTATTTTAGGGCTGACTGCCTTTAGGTAGTCGCGGTCACTTAATATGCCCACAAGTTTGTTATTATCCGTTACCAGCAAGTGATGAAACTTTGTATTATCAAAGATCATTTTTACCTCCCAAAGGGAGTTACTTTTTTCAACGGTGACCACTTTAGGGGTCATAATATCGGCAAGTTTCATTTTTAAGTGACATGGGCATAATGGGTTCTTCTTTGAGTATAGTTAATTTATTGAGTGTGCAATGATCCGAAGTTTAATGTTAATAGTGGCCATGTTTGGCTTAAGCACACCGGTGTTTGCAAAGCTAGAAGTGGGCTTGGGCATGAGTGCCGTGCATGTGCCCCATTACATTGGCAGTTCTGAGGCTGAGCAATACTATTTGCCGTTTCCTTATTTACGTTATCGCGGTGATAAAATCAGCGTCGACCGAAATTTGATTCAGGGGAATATGTGGCGCAGCGGCAACTGGAGCTTAGAAGTAAGCTTGGGCGGTGCGGTAAAAGTAGATAGCGATAAAAGCCAATTGCGCCAAGGTATGGATGATTTAGATTTCATTATTGAGGCAGGCCCTGCTTTGCATTACTACTTTTTAGGGGATAGAAAGCAAGACAATGCGCTATTTGTTGAGCTGCCTATTCGTTATGCCACCAGTACTGACTTTATAGAGGCTGCTTACCAAGGGTTTACCATTAACCCTCGAATGATTTGGCGTAGGGGCTATATGCTGGGGCAATATGAAGTGCGCCCACAGATGTCTCTTGCGTTGAGAAACGCCAACAGCGAATATCATGATTATATTTACGGTGTGGACTCTGAGTTTGTAACGGCCAACCGTGCCGCTTATCAAGGTAAGTCTGGGTATGGTGGTTTACAGCTAGGTTATAGTACCGCTGTATTATGGGAAGACTACTTGCTGGCGGGTTTTATGCGCTATGTAAATATAGAGGGCGCCGTGTATGAAGATAGCCCGCTAGTGGATACGCAAGACAGCGTGATCATTGGCTTTGCCGGTGCTTATTTGTTTTGATTAACGATGGAAAGCCGTGAGTAAGCCTTAATATGTGGTCTTTTCTAACGTCGCTTTCCGCTTATGTTCAGTGTACACTTGTTCACTGTAATTGGGCTTAGGCCTGTTTATTTATGAGAGATAGTATGAAAGTTGTATTGAGTGTTTGTTTGGCCTTTTTTATCGGCATCATGGCAGCAGAGCCAGCAGAGGCTAAGCGCTTTGGTAGTGGTGGTTTTGGTAAAACGTTTAAAACCAGCCCATTTAAAAAGGCCACACCTTCGTTTGGTCAAAAAAGTAGTAAATCAGCAAAACCAGACAATGCGCAGGGTTTAAACGGCGCAAAAGGCAAACGACCAGGCATGATGGGCGGCCTTATGGGTGGTTTGTTAGCCGGTGGCGCACTTGCATACTTGATGGGGTCAGGGGCGTTTGATGGCCTGCAGTTCATGGATGTCCTTATTTTTGCCCTAATCGGCTTTGTATTGTTCAAATTATTCTTTGCTCGTAAACCTGCACGTCAATATGCACAACAAGGTGGTCCATCTGGGCAAGCTAATAGCTCTGCACCGCAGGCGTTTGAAGCTCAAAATATCATGCAGGGTCAAGATCAAATCCCGATGGATTTCCCTCAAAACTTTGATGTGAAAGGCTTTGCAGAGCGCGCTAAAGAGCACTTTTCATTGGTGAATAACGCTTGGGATACCGGCGACATGGACACCATTAATGAATACTTAGAAGAAAGCCTGCTTGAACAGCTAAAAGCTGAGCGAGCACAAATAGACGGCACACTGTCTCACGAGATTTTAGATGTGGACGCAGAAATCGTGCGTTCAGAAAATACACCGCAAGGCCATGTGGTTAGCTTGTTGTTCCGTGGTCGTATTAAAGATTTAAGCAGCCAAGAAGAAAACGGCATTTTTGATGTGTGGCACATGCGCCGCAGCGAGAATGGTGCTTGGTTAATCATTGGTATTGAAGCTCAATAAGCAGTTTGTGAATGAGCGTCACTAATTAGATGCTATTCGTAATGTGAAGTTTAATTTCAGGTTATGAATAGCGTCAGTAAAAGCTAGGGGAAAAGATGTTTCAATTCGACGCACTGGGTGCAGATATTTTAGCCGGCGGTCTATTCGACTTTAGCTGGTGGCAGGTAGTTCTGTACACCCTAGTTTTAACGCACATTTCAATTGTGACAGTGACCGTGTATTTACACCGTGCAATGGCACACAGAGCTATGGATATACATCCGTTATTGGCGCACTTTTTTAGGTTTTGGAGCTGGTTCACAACGGCCACAGTGACAAAAGAATGGGTGTCAGTGCACAGAAAACACCACGCTAAATGTGAAACAGAAGATGACCCACATAGCCCAGTAGTAAAAGGTTTGAAAACCGTATTATTAACCGGTGCCGAACTTTATAACAATGAGATACATAATCAAGAAACCATAACTCGTTACTCTAAAGGATGCCCTGATGATTGGGTTGAAAACAATCTTTATCAAAAGTTTAAGTTTTTGGGTATCGCTGTTTTATTTGTTTTGAATATTATTTTACTGGGGCCAATTGGTATTACTGTTTGGGCAATCCAAATGGTGTGGATGCCATTTCATGCGGCTGGCATCATTAATGGTATTGGCCACGCCATTGGTTACCGTAACTTTGAATGCAGTGATGCGTCACGCAATATCACACCTTGGGCCTTTTGGATTGGCGGCGAAGAACTTCACAATAACCATCACACTTACCCTAACTCTGCTAAATTATCAGTGAAAAAATGGGAGTTCGATATTGGTTGGATGTACATCAGTATGTTTTCAAAATTAGGCCTGATTAAAAATATTCGTCGTGGACCTGTGGTTCATATTAACGAAAATAAATCTGTTTTGGATGCTGATGCGGTAATGGCTGCGGCCAATAATCGTTTCCAGATAATGGCTAAGTTCTATCAGCAGGTCATTAAGCCTGTTGTGGCGGAACAAAAAGAGAAAGCTGAAAAAAGCTCGACGCCATTAATTAAACGGGCGAAAAAACTGTTGTCCCGCGAAGAAAGTTTGCTTAACGAAGCACACCAAAAGCAGCTTAAAGAGCTAATTGATCATGATGATATGATGCATACCATTTATGCCATGAAACAAGAACTGCAAAAGGTATGGAAAAAGCGTAGCGCGAGCTCTGAAGAATTATTAAATGCAATGAAAGCTTGGTGTGATGAGGCGGAAGCGTCTGGCATTAAAGCATTGCAGGAATTCTCTGACAGCTTAAAACATTACACTACTAAAATGGCGTAATGACCTAAGTTAGAATATAAAAAAAGGGCGATGAATCATCGCCCTTTTTTGTGCCTGCGATCGGGCAAAAGACCTAGCTTGAGTTTTTTATTGATTCATAAATACGCTGTTTAAAGAATTACCATGGGTAGATGCGGAACTAAAGTACCTTTATTTAGGGTCTTTTCGATTTTGGTTTTCGAATATGAAAAATAGAAATACTCCGATAATAATGTCAATCGGAGTAAAGGTAATATCCCGAGGTTAATCCATTGTTTAATTAATTTTTTATTTTCTAATGTCTTTACACCTTAAAGATATTCCACCTTTTTCAATATGAAACAAATTGCCTTAATGTTAAAAAATAATGACGTTAAGGGCCTAATCTATCTGGCTGAAATTCACATATTTGAAATACCTTTCGCTGTGTATTTATTCTTCTTATCGTTAGCATGCCCTTAAAAGCAGCACATAAAAATAATAATAAAACCTCCGTTCCATCTTCTACAAACGTCGGTTTCTTTTGTTAAGACAAACCCTGTCATAACTATGTGTCATAGATTTATAGATAAGACGGAACTTGTCCAATGAAAAATATCTTAGCTCGGACCACATGCTTATTATCCTTATCATCCATTTGCCAGGCAGAATTAACAGCTGTCGATGATGAGTTCATGGAGCAAGCTTCTGCCCAATCGGGTATTACCATCGAACTTGCCGCCAATGTTTCTGCTAGTAGCGTTACCTACACAGATACAGACGGATACAAAAATGCATCGGGTGAAGCAGGGCGTTTAATATTAGAAAATGTTGTGCTTGGTGGCAGTGAAGGAGGCGCCTTAGATAACGTTAAAATTGACATCGACGTAGATGCCAATACTGGATTAGTAGTGCATGTGGGTGGCACCAACATGATGGCCGTTTACCGCGGTGCAGCAGAGCGAATGGATTTCGGTTTGTCAGTTTCTGAAATTAATATTAATGATAATTTTACGGTGGCCAGTGATATCAGTATTACAGGTAACCTTGGCCCCACGGATGTGATCATTGATAACGACAGTAACATCAGTATTGAAAGTTATTTTGAAATTACTTCTGGCTCATTAGATGTGGATATCATTGGCTTAGGTATCGAAAACTTAACCATAGGCTCTAATAACGCACCCATTATGACAGGAAAGTATTCGCAAGATATTTCAGATTATCAGGCTTATATTTTAGATAGCTTAGACAGCGGTGAGTTAGAGTATTTAGAAAGCACTTACGCCACAGAAATAAACGATGCCCAAGATGCGGCATTAGTAGCCCGTGCTGATGAGATTGACGCCATAGCAGATCAAGCTGTAGCCGATAATCAAAGTACCATTACGGCTTCTGGCGTTAACGCAGTGAATTCAACCCAAGGGCAGCAAACTATTGCAGCAGCAGGAGATGCCGCAGTAGTAAATAACGCAGCGGTTATCACAGGGGCAGGTGATACGGCTGTGACTAATAATGCAACGGTGATTACTGATGCGGGTAATACTGCCGTGGTTAATAATGCCAGCGTAATCACTGATGCAGGTAATAGCGCTGTGGTTAATAATGCCGGTGTGATTACAGATGCAGGTAATACAGCGGTCATTAATAATAGTGGGACTATCACGGCGGTTGGAGACACAGCAGTAGCGGATAATGCGGGCGTTATAACAACCGCAGGGGATACCGCGGTAGCGGACTCAAGTACGGAAATCGAAAATGCGGGTAATGCTGCAGCTTTGTTGGCATTTTTGACTGGTAACTGGGGTGGCATTGCTGCTGCAAGAACCGAAGCCGAAGAGCAGCGTACAGAAGAGATTCGTACCGAGGCTGAAACAGAAACGGCGACGGCCATTCGAAATGATGCTGAAAGTGTTGTGACTGCTGAAATTCGTAACGAGGCAGAAACCACCACCAGTACACAAATTCGCACAGATGCCGAATTAGCCACCGAAACTACCATACGTAATGATGCAGAAACCTCCACAGAAACAGCCATTCGAGACGATGCCGAATCAGTAGTTGAAAACACCATACGTGATGAGGCAGAAGAAGAAGCGGAAGAAGAAGTGAAGTCCGACGCAGAAGCTGTAGCAGAGGCCACAATAAGAGACGAAGCCACATCTGAATTAATATCGGATATACGCAAGCGCACCAAGACCACCGTGTTAACGGAATACGCTCAAACCGATAGTTTAAAAGGGGTGAAAGGCATGGGGTTTGTGAGCTTAAGCGTCGGTACAGAAGATACCTCTTATACAGACCCGCATACATTGCAAAGAGTCAACGTGAAAGATGCGCTACGTATTGATATAAACGCCATGAACTTAGATATCTCTGCTGATCTGACCATGGGCAGTAACGCTGGCGTGCCAGCGGCGTTGGGTTCCATTGCAGTGGATGACCTTGATATGTCGGGTTCGAGTATTACTATTTTTGGTTTGTGAATCTAGTGATAAAAAATACCCAATAAAAAAGGGCCGTACATAGAAATATGTACGGCCCTTTTTTAGTTGTGCGCTTTTATTTATTAACGGCAAACTTTAAGTTTTGTTTCATGTCTTTTAATACAATGCCTTGCTTTAATAATTTTTTGTGCAGTGTCTTTTGAAACACTTTTTCATGTTTCATATTTGCTTCTAATGATTCTTGCGATTCAAAATATACATACACTAATAAGCTACCTGGAAATAAATCAAATTGCACACTGTGTTTGAGCTTGGCAAAACCGGCTAGTTCATCAAGGGCTTGGGCATCAAGGGTTTTGATAACCGCTTCCAGCCTATCATTTAACTTACGTATGGTTTTGGACATTTTCATGGGCTGAATCTTGGCTTAACTGATGTAATAGCAGGGTACAGTATCTCTAGTGGCTTGTAATGATTACGTGCCTATATTTCGATATTATTAGAAATATAGTTGACTAAGAAATACCCAGTCTCTATTATGCGCCTATGACACATGAAGAAGCCGCCAAAAAGCTTGCCGAATTAGGGCATAGCACCCGTTTAGCCATATACCGATTGCTTGTGAAAGCGGGCGGCAGTGGTATGGCGGTCAGCGAGATACAGCAGGCCCTGAAGATACCTAATTCAACGCTTAGCCATCATATAAGTCGATTGGTGAATGCGGGTCTTATGGAGCAGCAGCGAGAAGGCCGAGTACTGAGATGCAATGCAATTTACCCAGCATTGACGGATTTAGTGGGTTTTTTAACAGAGGAATGCTGTTCTCAGGGCTGCTAATAAAGGTCGCCTTTTTTTATCTAAATGATTCGACAATACTGGAAGTATAGTAATGAAAAACTCCTTACCAAAACATAATCTAACAACAGTAGTTGATAGCCTTAAAGGGGCTGCCCCTCATGGTGAAAGTGCACCTAAAATTGTGGTGTTGTATGGCTCATTACGGGCTAATTCGTTTAGTAAAAAGTTAGCGTTAGAAGTGGTTAAAATGCTGGAATATTTTGGTGCAGATGTGAGGCTGTTTGACCCAGCAGGTTTGCCTGTTTTTGATGGTGAAAGTGTTGACCACCCTAAGGTTCAAGAGCTACGAGCGCTTTCGAACTGGAGCGAAGGGCATGTTTGGATTAGCCCTGAGATTCACGGAAATCTAAGTGCAGTGTTTAAAAATCAAATTGACTGGATGCCATTAAAACAATCGGCAGTGCGATCCACTCAAGGAAAAACCTTAGCGGTTATGCAAATCAGTGGTGGCAGTCAGTCATTTAATGCAGTGAACTCTTTGCGCATTCTTGGGCGCTGGATGCGCATGTTTACAATTCCGAATCAGTCGTCCATCGCACAAGCATGGCAGGAGTTTGATGGTGATGGAAAACTCAAAGATTCATCATATCGAGATAGAGTAATTGATGTACTGGAAGAGCTTTATAAAACCACGCTATTAATGCGCGATCAAAGTCAGTATTTAACGGATCGCTTTAGTGAGAAAAAATCTCAGTTATTAGAGCAGGGAGCATTAGCTGAAGCATCGGGTGCAGTAGATAAAAAGCCCAGTACGGAAAATAGATGCTGCTCAAAATCAGCACCAATAAAATCACCAGATGTTCGTCTAGCAGACGTCAAAACAAACACTGCCTGCTTTTAATAGAAATATCTCCGCAGCTTGTTTGAACTTGGGTTAAACTACTGATTCAAGTTCAATCCTTTGGCTTTCTAATGTCTCTGCCGTATTTATATTCATTACAACATTGCCCTTATGCCATGCGCGCTCGCCTTGGTTTGTTATTGGCTGAGCAGGTTGTCATGGTGCGTGCCATTAAGTTAGTCAACAAACCCGCTGAGATGTTGGCAGTTTCTGCAAAAGGCACGGTGCCTGTTTTAGTGGTGCCGAATCAAGATGACGCAGACCACACAGTGATCGATGAAAGCTTGGATGTGATGTTGTGGGGGCTTAAAAATAATGATCCACAAGATCTGCTTTATCAACAAGCCCCTGAAGCGTTAAATAATATGTTAATGCTGATTCAGCGTTTTGATACTGAGTTTGTGGAGGTATTGGAAAAATACAAACACGCAAGCCGTTATCGCCAATTTTCTCAGCTGTTTTATCGACGTGAATGTGCCGTGTTTATTGCTGAGTTAGAAACTGCATTACAGCAGCATGACTATTTTATGGGGCCAAAAGCCAGTTTAGTGGATTATGCATTGCTGCCGTTCATTCGACAGTTTGCTCGGGTGGATCGTAAATGGTATTTACAAACGCCGTACCCAAAAGTAAGAGCGTGGCTTGATAAACAGCTTCAGCAGCCGTTATTCACCAAGGCAATGGCTAAGTTTCCATTGTGGACTGAAAATCATGAAGCGTTTTTATTGGGATCATCATCCCAATAAAAAATGATTAAGCGATTATTTATGATTATTGCTAATTAGTTTGCTTCAGGGGCGTTAAAGCTTATGCGTGGTTCTGAATCTAAAAATACAGTGTTATGGGTTTTATTATCAAAATCCTTAATGAAGGCTGCATTCAAAGTGACCTCTTCGTATAACCAAAATATCTGATTATTTTTTTCAACGCGGTGGCGCCATAGATATTTGGCTTGCAGCCAACCGTTTTCTAAATTGCCAATGTTAACGGGTAATTCTTTTTCAGCTTGATAGCTTAATTGAAAACCTGCTTGTTCATCTTTTTTGATAATAAAACGATCAAATTTTACTGCGCCATCAGCCAGCATGGCTTTTTTTAAGGTTCGTCCGCCATTTGTGGCTTGTATATGGCTCGTTTCATTAGGCTCTGAATCAATAAAATCCAGGCTGTGCTGATCAATCAAACACTGGTTTTCTAATATTAAAAACTCAGGGCTGTTTATGAGATGAAAACGCTCAGGTGTTATTGCCCGAGCAGCAGCGTGCTCAGGGCTACGTTGGCTTTTATCCCACTGTTTGATGACCACTTGAAATACTAATGTATTCATATTTCTCAGCCCTTATCTCTAAGCCTTAATCGAGCTTATAAACCTTGTTTATATTGAGCGCGAGTCGAAATAGGCACCATCTCAATAATTTCTTGTGGCACGGCCAACTGGCCGTTAATCAAGCTTTCAAATTTAGTCACTAATTCTGCTTTGTCGGCGGTTTCTTTTGAGCCCATACCAATGTTGGTAAGATCAATAAAAAACTCATCAAATAAATGAGAGAAGTCTTTAACCGCTTCTAAGTTTAAGAATTGCTCGTGATTATAGATGCTTGGGTAGCCGCCTTTTTGTTTGTCTACAGCAAACTGAATGCCTTTCACATTGGTGATGGTGGTGGCTTTTTCACATTTCAACATGCAGCCATCTTCAATGCTTGGTTTTTTACAGCCCACAGTTTGCTGGAAAAAACACTGGCGGCTGGTCATCATCAAGATTGGGTGATAGATGCTGTATAACAACTTAAAGCCTGCAGGGCGTTTAATATTGCGAATTTGAAGTTGGTTAATCTCGTTAGATATAAACGCACCTTGGCAGTTTAATTCTTCTTGCAAGGTTTTTAACGCATAGGAGTTAGTGGTGTTCATGAACGGGCCAGCGATCCAATTTATGCCCATTTCAAATGCTTTATACGCCACCCCTGTATTGTTGCTCACAATACGTGTGGGTTTAACCGTTTCTAACAACCTCGCCGATTCATCATAATCTTTACCGATTAATACCGCTGGGAACCAAGGGATTAAACGGGGGTTTTCTAAAAAGATATTAATGTGTTTATCGCAGCCTTTTTTAAGGCTTTCTGGCATTTTAAAGTACACATCAGCAGTGGTGAGATCACATAAGTGTAAGTCGGCTACATCACTGATTAAAATAGACATCTTAGGTGTCTCTTCTATTTTTGCGTGCTGCTCTAGTTTAGGTATGTCAGCGACAGGTACAACATCAGTGGATCCATTTAATAAATAAGCCAGCTTGTTTTTAAGTACCGTTAATTCTTTAAAGGGAATGTTTAATTGATCATCCAAACCAGAGAAATCAAAGCCTGTTAAATTATAGTGTGAGTTATTAAAGCCTTTAAAGCGTTTTTCAATGGCGCTTTGATCAATAGCCGATTGGCCAGCTGCAATCAAACTCATATCAGATGAAACAACAAATTCTTGATTAAGAGAGTCGTTTAAGTTTTCAGCATTAAATTTAAATTGGGTATCGGCTTCTGCAACCTTTGCGGTCAGCGTAAGAGGCTCACCCAATTTGCCAGAGAACGCCAAACTTAAGTTGGGCTTTTCAATGCTTAAGTATTTGATCTTTTCATCAACCTTGGCACTGATGGCATTTTTCTCTTGAGCCAGTGTGGTTTGTGTATCGTGGATTTGCACCACTGAAATAGCATTACTTTTTTCGTTGGCGTGGGTAAAGCTGTGGTCACGAGGGTTATCGATGAACATGGATTTAGTCATGTCACCTTTTAAAAATAAGTTAGTAAAGTTACGGTTAAAGACTTTATAAAGATTTGAATCGTCTTCTAATAACTTGCCTGTTTCAACAAATTGATTAATCTGTTTGCGCCAGCTATCCACTGTGGTGTGTACATAACTCGCCCCTTTAATACGCCCTTCAATTTTTAACGAATCCACTCCGGCATCAACTAAGGCGGGTAAATCGAAGTAGGCTGAATTGTCTTTTAAGTTAAGCGGGAACTTATTGCCCATTTCAGTGGGTTCGTATTCGTCGCGACACGCTTGACTGCAACGACCACGGTTACCTGAATTACCAACGCTTACTGAGCTTGAATAACATTGGCCAGAGAAGGCAATGCATAATGCCCCGTGTACAAACACTTCGGTCAATACATTGTGTTCATGGGAAAGGGTGGTAAGGGATTTGATTTCTTGAATGTTTAATTCGCGCGACAAGTTCACACGGCTGGCGCCAATTTTGGCAAGGAAGAGTATTTGCCCTTCATTGTGTGTGGTCATTTGCGTAGAGGCGTGAATGTCTAAGGTTGGAAAATATTTTTTAACCAAGTTAAACATGCCAAGGTCTTGCACGATAATGCCGTCGATGCCGCTATTGACCAATTTATTCAGCAGCTTAATGACGCCGGGTAACTCTTGCTCCAGAATCACAACATTAAGCGTTAAAAAGACTTCGCACTCATATTGGTGGGCCAGTCTTAAAATACCAATCAAGTCATCATAAGTGATGTTGGCAGCGCGGTTACGAGCATTGAATGTTTCTAGACCGCAATACACTGCATTAGCACCGGCCACAATGGCCGCTTTGATGGCGTCTACGCTGCCGCCTGGGGCCAGTAATTCAAGCTTCTGACTCATGCCTAATACTCACTTAATGTTGCACTGTTCAATTTGAGGCGGGATTTTATCTGTATAGCGCCTACAGCGCCACGATAATTAAGCGTCGTTTTGTTATTAATATGAATAGGGACGCTTAGCTGTTATTTATGAGCATAAGAAGCGCGTATGAAAGGGGCTAACAAGGCAAATTACAGGTGGCAAGAGCTTGCGGAGTATCGATATCCAATACGGTGCCCTGATCTGATGTATCAAACCACTTAACGTGCTGAGCATGGCTTTTAAATAAGGCTTTGGCGCCGTTATCGCCGGTTAGCATTAGCAGTTGTTGTTTAAAAGCTTGCGGAAAAATAACCGGATGCCCAGCCTGACTATTTGAAGCTGTTTGGCTGGATTGATTAGACGCTATGTTTAAACGAGGGCGAATGATGCAGGGTTTTGTATCCAGGTCATTTGATTGTGGAATTAAGGCGGTTAGCTGTTCATAGGTTCGTGCCTGGATAAATGGCATGTCGGCTAATGTGAGTATCCAATAAGGGCTCTCGGTACTGGCCATTATGCCGGCCACAATACTGGTGCTTAACCCCTGCGAATGATGTGGGTTTTTAATGACGGTAAATCCGTTGTCTTCATATAGCTCTATTAAAGCGTGGTCATTTGGGCGCACCACACACACCATTTGGTTTACGTGTGGCTGTAAATTAAGTGCTGAGCGTAAGCCTATTTCAATGTTCTCATTGAGTGGGTGCAATAATTTATCGCCGCCAAAGCGGCTGCCCATGCCGGCAGCTAATAATATTCCCATTACATTTTTATTGGGTGTCATATTGTTTTAATCATGATGCAATTTGGCATACAGCAGTTGCCGATTCTGATGTGGATTGATAAGCGTTTTTATCCAGTTGTGCTTTTAAATCAATGCCGTTTTTTAACGCTGTGATGTCAGCCATGATGGCCAGTGCAATTTCAGCTGGGGTTTTACTGCCTAGCGGTAAACCTACCGGGCCATGTAAGCGTGCCACTTGTTTTTGTGAAAAATCAAAGTGTTCCATTAGGCGTTCACGGCGTTGATCATTGTTGGCTTTTGAACCAAGGGCACCTACATAAAAAGCCTCACTTTTTAACGCTTGCAATAAAGCCATGTCGTCTACTCTTGGGTCGTGAGCCACGGTGACTATGGCGGTGCGTGTATCTACGTTTAATTTTTCAATGGCATCATCAGGAAATCCCTCTAATAACGGAAATTCTTTTAACGGCCAGTTAGCCCGGTAGTCTGGCCTTGGGTCCGTGATGCTAATTTGAAATCCAAGGCTGCTTGCAAACTGGCTTAAGTATTGACCGGTTTCTCCTGCCCCAACAATAATCAAATGCCACACCGGGCCAAAAATATTGTTCCAACTGTGTTGGGTTAATTGAATTTTATGCTCGGGTGAAAACGCTTGTTGCTGGCTTGTGTTTTCAATGGTTTTTTTGTTTTTAGATGTGAGTGTTTCTTGGCTTAAAAACGTGGTGCGATATACGGCTTCACGGTTTTCAATTTTCTGAATTAAGTTTTGAACTTCTTGTTTGTCGTTAAAAGGTTCGGCTACTAATTGTAAAACCCCGCCACAAGGCAAACCAAATTGGTGGCGTTGCTCTTGGGTTTCCCCATAAAGTAACAGGGTGGCTTGTGTAACCGGCTCTTCAACCAAGCGTGAAATTAAATCTTCTTCAACACAGCCTCCTGAGACGCTGCCAAAAAATTGCCCACCACTGCTTACCGCCAATAACGAGCCTACTTGCCGTGGCGATGTGCCCCATGTTTTAGCAACACTCACTAAGGTGACTGACATGCCTTGCTCTAAACAAACAAGGCAGCCCTTTAAAACGGAAAGTTGTGAATTATCCATATGCCGTTAGCTCAGTTTTAAAGGCAAACTGCGTAAGCGTTTGCCGTTAATGGCAAACACGGCATTGGCAACTGCTGCTGCAATGGGTGGTGTGCCCGGTTCACCCACCCCTGTGGGTGCTTCATCACTTTTAATAATATGCACTTCAATTTCTGGGGCTTCATGCATTCTTAATATTGGGTAATCATGGAAGTTACTTTGCTGTACTGCACCGTCTTTTAGAGTGATGTCGCCGTAAAGCGCGGCGGTTAAACCAAAGATAATGCCGCTTTCCATTTGTGCTTTTACAATGTCAGGGTTCACTAGGGAGCCACAATCAATGACACAGGTGACTTTATGAACTTTGATTTGGCCATTCTCAATGGAGACATCGGCTACCTGAGCCACGGAGGCTAAAAATGAAGTATGAGCAGCAAACCCTAAGTGACGTTTGCCATTGTTATTATTTTTACGGGCATTCCAATTGGTTTTTTCAGCGGCCAATTTAATTACATTGGACAAACGTTTATTTTCTTTTGTGTGTTTAAGGCGGTAAGCAACAGGGTCTTGTTGTTGGCTATGAGCGATTTCATCCATCATGCTTTCTTTGAAAAAGCCACTAAAGCTGTGGCCAACACTGCGCCAAAAGCCGCACGGCAAACCAGGGTCTACCGTGACGTGCTGCACTTCTTTGTGAGGCGCGGCGTAATCTTCGTATAAGCCTTCTACGCTTGAATGGTCTACGGAGAGTCCGTCAAATATGCCGTAACCGCGTTTACTCATCCAGTCCACCATTGCATTGGGTAAAAACTCTGGTGCCATGGCGTCAACGGCTTCATCAATGGTGTAAGACATAATGTTAGGGCCGACGCGACGCACCACCCAGCTTTCAATATTGCCTTGTTTATCTAAGCCCACATTAAAGCGTGCCATGGCGGCCGGGCGATATAAATCGTGTCGGGTGTCGTCTTCACGGCTCCACACTAATTGAATGGCCAAGCCACTTTCTTTGGCGATGGCAGCGGCTTCGCCAACAAAATCCGATGCACTGCGGCGGCCAAAACCTCCACCTAAAAAGGTGCTGTGAATACGCACGTTGTTTTTATCAATATCACCATAAAATGCGGCCAAACCCTGAGCGATACCAGGGGATTGGCTGCCCACCCAAACATCCATGTGGTCGTTTTCAATTTTTACTGTGCAATTGAGTGGCTCCATGGTGGCATGTGCTAAATACGGCGCCCAATAGTCTGCGCTTAATGTGTTGCTGGCATTCTCCAGTGCAGCTATACCATCGCCTTCTTCGGAGGCCACTTCATAGTCGTCGCTATTCAGGGCATCAACAAATAACTGCTTGCCAGTATCAGATGAAAACCCTGCCAAAGTTTCTGGCAATTCCCATTCAACCTTTAGTTTTGTCAGTGCTTGTTTGGCTTGCCAGTAGTTGTCAGCAATGACCGCTACACCATTACAAATAGTCACCACTTTTTTCACGCCAGTCATGGCCAGTGCATCTTTGTCATTCACACTTTTAACGGTACCGCGCGCCACAGGGCAGCGTAATAAGGCGGCTCGATATAAACCGGGAAAGTCCACATCAATGCCGAATTGCGCGCTGCCATTACTTTTGGCCAAACCATCAAGGCGCGGTGCGTCTTTACCTATGTATTTAAATTGTGACTTATTTTTTAGCGGTGCGTTTTCCGGGGCGTTAAGTGTGGCGGCTAATTCAACAAATTCACCGTAGGGCACTTTTTTATTACCAACAATAATGTGGCCAGCGTCTGTCGTTAAGGTATTCGCTTCAAGGTTTAATGCTTTAGCCGCAGCTTGTTTAATAACCGCTTTTGTATTGGCCGCCGCTTGGCGCATAGGCAGATAACTGATTTTCATGCTGGTACTGCCACCTGTGGCCTGCATACCGTACTCGGTATTAGTAAAGGCTTCGTGAGCGGTAGCGTGATGCACGGTAATATCACTGGGCAATACGTCCAATTCTTCAGCGATTAAAGTGGTTAAGCCTGTGTAGGTGCCTTGCCCCATTTCACTGCGACCCATGTAAAAATGGATTTCATTGTTTTGTGTGATTTGTAAATAGGCGTTGGCTTGCAGTTGTGCCTGGCCTTTTTCATTTTTTGCATAAGGGTAGCTGCTAGCACACGCGCTTAACGGAACTGCCATAATTAAACCGCCACCTACAATGCCAAGCTTTTTTAAAAACTCGCGGCGAGAGCTGTTCAATTCAGATGAGGTGGATGGTGTTTTTAAAATATTCATGCGCTGGCCTCCTCAGTGGTGTTGTGCGTTTTATTTAATGTGGGATCAAATATCTCTACACTGGCTTGACGATTGCTGGCGACTTTTTTAATGGCTTGTTTAATACGAGGGTAAGTTCCACAGCGGCAAATATTACCAGACATAGCTTGATCAATTTCAGCGTCGCTAGGGTTGGCGTTTTGTTTTAATAATGCGGTGGCACTGATTAATTGCCCAGACTGACAATAACCGCACTGGGGGACGCTGTCCTCTACCCAGGCTTGCTGTAGTTGCGAAAGCTGCTCGCCAACGCTTAGGCCTTCAATGGTGGTGATGCTTTTATTGGCAACAGCCGATACTGGTAAGATACAGGTGCGAGTAGATTGCCCATCCACCATCATGCTGCACGCGCCGCACAAGCCCATGCCACAGCCAAACTTACTGCCCTTCATTTTAAAATGATCACGAATGACCCATAAAAGTGGCATGTCATCAGGTACATGGGCTTCGACTTTCTCGCCGTTTAATTGAAAAGAAATCATGGGCAGTCTCTGTTTTTATTTTTAATTGAGACTATCAGCTATAGCCTTGCAATCAATAGTTGGGCTGTATTGAGAAAGTCTTTTTCAGCACCTTGGCCTCGATTGACGTATTTCATCTTTTAATAGTGCTGGGTGTTTTCTAAATAAACTTCACATTCAGCTGAGTATTGTCATAATCCTAAGCTTAATATTGGCCCTCCAGTTTTCTGGTTTTGTTTGTTGTTTCAGGGTCTGAATTTTGAGTACGTTTTAATATGGCAATCATCTTAGGTATTGACCCAGGTTCCCGACTGACAGGCTTTGGGGTCATCGAATATCAAGGCAGTAAGCTGCGTTACATTACTTCTGGCTGCATTCGCATTGATACCAGCAAGGATTTGTCGTTTCGCTTAAAGCAAATCTTTGAATGCGTGAGTGAAATCATCCAGGCTAATAACCCGGAAGAGTTCGCTATTGAGCAAGTGTTCATGGGGAAAAATGCAGACTCAGCGTTAAAGTTGGGTCAAGCCCGTGGCAGTGCTATTGTGGCGGCGGGGCAGCATGATTTACCTGTTTATGAATACGCTGCTCGTGCGGTAAAACAAGCGGTGACAGGTAAAGGCAGTGCCGAAAAAGAGCAGGTGCAGCATATGGTGCAGATACTGCTGAAGTTACCCGGTAAACCGCAGGAAGATGCCGCGGATGCGCTGGCCATAGCCATCACTCATGCTTACAGCAAGCATAACCTTGTAGCAAAAGCCGGTGCTAAAAATCAGCGCAAGGGGCGTCTGAAGGATTATCCAGCTTAAGAGGCTGAATTCCCAATTCCAGCCTGCTCTAGCCAATTATCTATTTCTTGGGTATTCTACTGTTCAAATTTACAGTACTTAGAAAAATAAGCGTAACCTTATGATTGGTCGTATCACTGGCATTTTGATTGAAAAACAATCCCCTGAACTATTAATTGATGTAAACGGCATTGGCTACGAAGTACTGGCGCCCATGACATCTATCTATAATTTACCGGCTCTTGGTGAGCAGGTAATGCTGCATACGCATTTTGTAGTGCGTGAAGATGCCCAAGTGCTGTTTGGGTTCTCTGACAAACAACAACGTAAATTATTCCGCGCTTTAATCAAGGTATCGGGGGTTGGGCCTAAGTTGGCTTTGTCTATTTTATCTGGCATTGAGGCCGACAGTTTTGTGCGCTGCGTGCATGATGAAGACTCAGCGGCATTGGTGCGTATTCCGGGCATTGGCAAAAAAACCGCAGAGCGTTTAGTGGTTGAAATGAAAGATCGCTTAAAAGAGTGGCATGTGCACAGTGAGCTGCCATTAATGGCCACGGCTAATCCAGCGCCGATTCAGCAAGACCAGTGGATACAAGAAGCGGAAGGCGCCCTGATAGCACTGGGTTATAAACCAACCGAAGCCACAAAAGCCATTTCAAAAATTAAAGAACCAGTCAAAGGTGCAGAGGACCTTATTCGTTTAGCACTTAAAGGTATGTTAAAGCAGTAAACGAAGCTGGTTAAAGAACCACTCATATAAAATAGGCTCAGAGGACCTTATTCGTTTAGCACTTAAAGGTATGTTAAAGCAGTAAACGAAGCTGGTTAAAGAACCACTCATATAAATTAGGCGCAGAGGATTTAATTCGTCTCGCCCTTAAAGGTATGCTGAAGCAATAGCAGTAGGGTAAAAATATGATTGAAAGTGATCGCTTTGTCAGTGCTGAAACCACACCTGTCGCCGCGCAAGGGCAAGAAACGCAACACGACCGTGCAATTCGTCCAACCTTATTGGCTGATTACGAAGGGCAGCCGCAAGTGCGTGAGCAAATGGAGATCTTTATAGGGGCGGCTAAAGCCCGTGGAGAGGCTCTGGATCACACCTTGATATTCGGCCCACCAGGCTTAGGCAAAACCACGCTGGCTAATATTATTGCCAATGAACTGAACGCCAATATTAAATCTACCTCAGGCCCTGTTCTAGAAAAGGCCGGCGATTTAGCCGCCATGCTGACCAATCTAGAAGAAGGGGATGTATTATTTATTGATGAAATCCATCGTTTAAACCCGTCCATCGAAGAAATTCTTTACCCTGCCATGGAAGATTATCAATTGGATATTATGGTAGGCGAAGGCCCAGCAGCTCGTTCAATTAAAATCGACTTACCCGCGTTTACGCTGGTGGGTGCTACCACTCGTGCAGGTTCGTTAACTTCACCATTACGCGACCGTTTTGGCATTGTGCAGCGCCTTGAATTTTATAATGTAAAAGATTTAACAGGCATCGTGAGTCGAAGTTCTGGTTTGTTAGATTTGTCAGTGGATGATGCTGGTGCAAAAGAAATTGCCATGCGTTCACGGGGCACGCCACGAATTGCTAACCGTTTATTGCGCCGTGTACGTGACTACGCCGAAGTAAAAAGCGATGGGAAAGTGAATCAAAACATTGCTGACCTTGCACTTAACATGTTGCATGTAGACACTCATGGTTTGGATCATATGGACCGACGTTTGTTATTGGCTATGATCGAAAAATTTGGAGGCGGCCCGGTTGGCGTGGAATCTTTGGCGGCTGCTATTAGCGAAGAGCGCGATACCATTGAAGATGTATTGGAGCCCTATTTAATACAGCAGGGTTTTATGATGCGCACACCACGGGGCCGAGTGGTCACGGATAATGCCTATTTGCATTTCGGATTACCTGCCCCAGATAAAGAATAATAATTAAGCAATATTGAGTGGTGACTCAATAGGTTAATGAAAAAGGAAGTTACATTATTAACGATTTAACATCTCCTCAGGCTGCATCCAGTTGGCCTATTAGAGTGTATTACGAAGACACAGATGCAGGTGGCATCGTCTATCACGCTCGTTATTTGCATTTTCTTGAGCGCGCCCGCACAGAATGGTTGCGCATGTTAGGGTTTAATCAATCTGAACTCAAAGCGCTTGGTACGGTCTTTGTGGTGCGAGATTTAAATCTTAAATACATCAAGCCAGCTCGATTGGATGATCAATTAATGGTGCTTACTCGCATTGAAAAAGTTAAAAAAGCATCTCTCATCATGCAGCAGGAGATCTGGATAGCATCCAGTGATGGAAAAATATCCAATGAGTCAGAGAAAATCCTAGTTGCACAGGCCAGCATTGCCTGCTTAGATGCACACAGTTTAAAACCCAAAGCTATGCCACAAGAAATTAGCGCAAATTTATAGTTTTTAAAAAATAAGTAGAAAATAAGGAGTCGGGTGTGAATGAATCCATGAGCCTATGGTCGTTAGTTGCTAATGCCAGCTTGGTTGTACAAGGGGTTATGCTGTTATTAATGGCTGCGGTATTTGCTTCTTGGGTCATTATTATTCAGCGTAACCGTTTATTAAATGCGGCAAAAGCGGGCTCAATGGAATTTGAAGATCGTTTTTGGTCTGGCATGGATTTAAGTCAGTTGTATCGTGAAATCAGCCAAGATCCACCACCGTTTGGTGTTGAGAATATTTTTACAGCCGGCTTTCGTGAATTCTCACGCTTACGCCAGCAAAGTAATGCGGACCCTGAAGCGGTTATGGAAGGCACTCAGCGTGCCATGCGTGTGGCGACCACCCGTGAATCAGAATTGTTAGAACACCATCTACCATTTTTGGCCACTGTTGGTTCAACCTCTCCATATGTGGGTTTATTCGGTACCGTTTGGGGCATCATGAACAGTTTTAGAGGGTTGGCGAATGTGCATCAAGCGACGTTGGCAACCGTGGCGCCTGGTATTGCTGAAGCATTGATTGCGACGGCCATTGGTTTATTTGCCGCTATCCCAGCTGTTATTTTCTATAACCGTTACACCACGCAAGTGGATCAAATCGCCAGCAGCTATGAAACGTTTGCAGAAGAATTTGCCAGTATTTTGCATCGTCAAGTTTATAAAAAAAGCCAAGCCATTAAAGAGCCTGCTGAAAAAGCACAGGTAAACAAAGAATCCACATCTAATAAAAAAGATGAGAGCCAAAACAATGGCTAGAGTTAAGCGTCGCCCAATTGCTGAAATGAACGTGGTGCCTTATATCGATGTTATGTTGGTATTGCTGGTTATCTTTATGGTGACGGCACCTATTATGACGCAAGGGGTTAAAATCGATTTACCAAAAGTGGCTAACCAGCCGCTTAAATCCCCTAAAAAACAAGAGCCTTTGATCGTTAGTATTAAAAAGAATGGCAACTATGTGATTGAGCGAGGGCGTGATAATAACCAAGCGGCTAATCTTGATTATGTGCACCGCTATGTGAGCAAGGTATTAAAACAGCAGCCACAAACTGATGTATTAGTGCGCGGTGATAAGTCTGTTGCATACGGCAAGGTTGTTGATCTTATGACTACGCTGCAAGGCGCGGGCGCTGCCAGTGTGGGTTTGGTAACAGAAGCACCAGAGCCTAGGACCTAATATGCAGGCGGTGTTGTTGAATAATATGCAAAGGTGGTTGCAAGCGTTACGAGACCCAAGCAGTTTTGCTCTGCCGGTGGTGGGTGCAATAACAATTGTACTGGTGGTTTTGCTTTTATTATCCACTCAATGGATTGGCTCGGAAGAAGCGGTAATCAAAAGCCCGCCGCATATTCAGGCGCGCCTTGTTCAAATTGATAAACCCAAAGTTAAAAAAGTCATCAAAAAGCAAAAAAAAATTATTAAGAAAAAAATCGTTGTTAAAAATAAAACGCCGGTTAAAACCATTAAAGTAAACAAAAAAGCCGATACTACAAAAGTGGTTCCGGTTAAAAAAGCCAAAGAAAAAGCCAAACCTTTACCTCTGCCAGGGGCTGACTTATCTAAAGCCCTTGAAGAAGAAGTTGAGCAGTCTCGTTTAAGTGATTTACTGGAAGCTGAACTAAGTGCTCAGCAAGCAGACAAAGAACAAGCGGCCGTGGCCAGTCACATCAGTCAAATTCAAGCTTTGATACAAGCGGTGTGGCGCTTTCCTCCAAGTGCACAGCATGAGCAAGTGGTGTTACTGCGAATTTTTATGGTGCCTACGGGTGAGGTAACAGAGGTTCAATTAGTGGAATCCAGTGGCAATACCGCATTGGATCGCAGTGCCGAACAAGCCGTATGGAAGGTAGGTAGCTTACCTGTGCCTGAAGATGCGGTATTATTCGAAAAACAATTTCGAAAACTTTTGATTAAGCTTAGACCGGAAAACGCACGATTATGATTAAGCAGTATTTGTTTGCGGCTTTATTTACGCTCACGAGCCTAGCGCACGCTGAGTTGACCATTGAAATCACTCAGGGCATTGCCAGCTCTATTCCTATTTCTGTGGTGCCATTACAGTTGGATGCTTCCATCACTCAGGACATGGCAGAAGATATTTCAGCGATCGTGCGAACAGATTTAGAGCGCAGTGGTCATTTTAACAGCTTGAACCCAGACGATATGTTGAGTCATCCGGCCAGTGCAGAGGATATGTACTTCCGAGATTGGCGTTTATTAAAACAAGAATATGTAATGATTGGGCGCGTTAAACAAAATGCGGCCAATACCTATCAAGTGCATTACCAGTTGTTCGATGTATTTAATGAGCGTGAGTTATTGTCACAAACATTAACAGGTACGGCGACACAATTACGCGATGTTTCTCATCGCATGAGTGATGCGATTTATGAGCAGCTAACGGGCATTCGTGGTGCGTTTTCGAGCAAGATTGCCTATGTCACAACCAATCCTCAGCGCACCAAGTTTAATTTATCCATTGCGGACGGTGATGGCGCCCGTGAACGTGTGGTGCTGACCTCTAAATATTCTATCTTTTCACCTTCATGGAGCCCGGATGGTAAAAAGCTGGCGTACGTATTGCTGGAAGATGGCGGCAGTAGGGTGTATATCCAAGATTTAGCGTCAGGTAAAAAAACCTTAATCAGCAAATTTAAAGGGTTAAACAGTGCGCCGTCGTTCTCACCGGACGGCAAGCGTTTGGCCTTGGTGTTATCAAAAGACGGTAACCCAGAGATTTATGTGGTGGATTTAGAAACACGACATTGGTTAAGGGTGACCAACCATTACGCAATTGATACTGAACCAAATTGGATGCCTGATGGTCAACACATTGTCTTTACAAGTGGCCGAGCTGGGAATCCGCAAATATACCGTGTGAGCTTAGAAACAGGCTACATTGAGCGCCTAACATTTGAAGGCACTTATAATGCTCGTGCCCGATTAGCACAAGATGGCCGTTTCTTGGTTTTGGTGCACCAAGCTAAGAAAGGTGATCCGTTTCACATCGCTTCTTTGGATTTGACCAGGCGACTGTTGCAGACCTTGACGTCTGACACAAAACTGGATGAGTCCCCTAGTGTTTCTCCTAATGGAGTTATGGTAATGTACGCGGCAAAGTACAACAAACGAAGTATATTAGCGGCGGTATCAGTCGACGGTGATGTGAAGTTTCTAGTGCCTTCAAAGCATGGTGATGTTCGAGAGCCTGCTTGGGGCCCGTATCTGAATTAATGATTTCGATTTAAATAATAAGGTAATAATCATGCAAACAACGCAATGGAATAAACTGATCACAGCTTCGTTTTTAACGCTAGCAATTACAGGTTGTGCAAGCGGCGGCGGTACAACTGACGAAGCAGCAACAACTGAAACAGCGGTAGAAGAAAGCCAAACACAAGCGGTTCCTGATTCTCCAGAAGTTGGCGTTCAAACAGACGTACAAACAGACACTAACAATCCTTTGCTTGAGCAGAAGATTGTATACTTCGGTTATGACCGTGCTGAGATTCGTCCTGAATTTAAAGATATCTTAAATGCACACGCACAGTTCTTAGTTGCTAACCCGCAAGCCCGTGTTGTATTGGAAGGCCACTGTGACGAGCGTGGCACTGTAGAATATAACCTAGCGCTTGGTGAGCGTCGTGCTAACACTGTTAAGCGCTACCTAATCGTTCAAGGTGCTAACCCAAGTCAGCTAGAAAGCGTAAGCTTTGGTGAAGAGCGTCCGGCTATGGTTGGCAGTTCTGATTCAGTATGGTCTAAAAACCGTCGCACAGAGATTAAATATCAAGCGCAATAATGTCTGATAGATTGATTAAAAAATTGGCTCCAGTTGCACTATTAAGTGCGCTGGGTGCCAGTCAGCTTCATGCTGATACGTGGTCGTCACTAGATTCACAAACCTCGCAAAATGCAGCGCCCGCTGCTGTGGCTCCTGCCGCGCCCTCCAATACGTCTGCCAATCAATTACTGTTTTCTGAGATAGAAATATTAAAGTCAGAAATTCAGCGTTTGCAGTCTCTGGTTGAAGAGCAAACCTACGAGCTTAAAAAATTAAAAACTGAGCAGAAAGAGCGGTATCTTGATTTAGATAGACGTTTGTCGGCTTTGTTGAAGTCTGAAGGTCGTAAAACCACGGTTTCTTCTTCTCAGGGCAAGATTCAATACGATGAAGCGTTTGATCTGATGAAGCAGCAAAAGCTAGATCAGGCGGCTGCCTCTTTTAAGGGCTTTTTACAGCAGTACCCGCAAAGTAACTTATTAGTGAATGCGTATTATTGGCTTGGTCAGATTTATTACAATCAGGGTAACCTAGATGAGGCCCGCAAAGCCTTCACGATTGTGGTTAAACAGTATCCTGATCACCAAAAGACAGCGGACTCCAAATATAAGCTTGGGGTTGTTTTGCATCGTTTGGGTGATATCAAGCAAGCCAAGCAAGTTTTGCAGTCGGTTGTTAGGCAGTTTCCGGCCAGCGCAACAGGTCGATTTGCTAAGAAGTATTTGAAAGATAACTTCTAATAAGAACTTGCATTGTTTAGATAATATACGCCAGAAAGCTAATACTTAGTTTTCTGGCGTTTTTTTTGATTATTACTGAAATAACTTCCATAAGGGGTTGTTTTATCTAAAGAATTCTATAATATTCGCACCCGCTTTGGGTCGTTAGCTCAGTTGGTAGAGCAGTTGACTTTTAATCAATTGGTCGCTGGTTCGAATCCAGCACGACCCACCACTTTTTAAAGTGCCAAAGCAAAGCGTAGTAAAGTGTTCAGTAAGTTACTGAAATCGTTGACAAAATGATTTAACACTGTAAGATACGCAGCACCAAATACGGGTCGTTAGCTCAGTTGGTAGAGCAGTTGACTTTTAATCAATTGGTCGCTGGTTCGAATCCAGCACGACCCACCAATTACGAAAAGGCAGAGTTTTTTAAAACTCTGCCTTTTTACGTTCTGGCTTGTAAAAAAACAGTTTGCCCTTAAATTTATAGTATTAGGGTAAGGTTGCACCACATGCAGTCAATTAGTTAGTTGATTATTTGTTATGACACAGACCATCTTAGAAACCGAACAAAGCGCACAAGAATTTGTTCGCCAGCACCTAGATCAAGAGGGCCAAACGGCCGGTGATGTAGAGGTTATGGCTGGCTACGTAGAAAAAATCAAACAGCAGCTTAAAGAAAAAAACGCTGTATTGGTGGCGCACTATTACACTGATCCTATCATTCAAGCTCTAGCGGATGAAACGGGCGGCTGCGTGGCTGACTCCTTAGAGATGGCACGATTCGGTCGTGACCATGAAGCTCAGACACTGGTTGTGGCAGGTGTTAAGTTCATGGGGGAAACCTCAAAAATCCTAAGCCCGAACAAAACCATCTTAATGCCTACCTTAGAAGCCACGTGCTCTTTGGATTTAGGTTGCCCTATTGATAAATTCAGTGAATTTTGTGATCAGCACCCTGATCGTAAAGTGGTTGTATATGCCAATACTTCTACTGAAGTTAAGGCTCGTGCCGACTGGGTAGTGACATCCAGTATTGCTCTTGAGATTGTGCAAGATTTAATGGATAAAGGTGAGAAGATCCTTTGGGGTCCTGATCAGCATCTTGGTAATTATATTCAGCGCATGACAGGTGCGGATATGATTATGTGGAATGGCTCTTGTATCGTACATGAAGAGTTTAAGGCTAAAGGCCTTCAAGACCTTAAAAAAGTATATCCAGATGCGGCCGTTTTGGTTCACCCTGAATCACCAGAGTCCGTAGTATTGGTGGCCGATGTGGTCGGCAGTACATCGCAAATTATTAAAGCGGCACAGGTGATGGAAAACGACACCTTTATTGTTGCTACTGATAAAGCCATTTTTTATAAAATGCAGCAAATGGCCCCGGGCAAAACCTTTATCGAGGCGCCAACAGGTGGCTCAGGTGCCACGTGTCGCAGCTGTGCTCATTGCCCTTGGATGGCGATGAATGGCCTAGATAACTTATATGAGTGCCTTGCTGAAGGGTTGAATGAAGTAACAGTGCCTCAGGAGACGGCTGATGGGGCAATGCTTTCATTGAATCGTATGTTGGATTTTGCCAAAGAGCATGGTGTGCAATCGCAAGGTCGACGCTTTTAATTAAGCCTTAAAGCTTAATTAAACGATTAAACTAAACCCAGCTTGCTGGGTTTTGTTGTTTCTGGCTCGCTAAAAAACTGTGTGAGGCGGTGGGGTTAAAAATCTAGGCCTTTATCGCTGTTACTAATTTCTCTGGCGCGCTGTTCTATGCGGGCTGAAATCAAATAGTTTTCTTTGCTTAACTCTAAAGCGGCTTTTAATTGTTTTAGTGCTTTATCATTTTGGCCGGTTAAATGTAAAAACTCTGCTCGTGACTGATGCATAGCAACGGTATTTTTTGTTTTACCTTCTAGTTCACTTAATTTAATCCAAATACTTGGGTCGTTAGGGCGTATTAATGAATGGCGGCGTAATTGTGTGATGCCTTCGTGATGACGACCTTCCATATTTAGCATTTCAATGTAGCTCATGGTTAATGGGTGGTTGTCTGGATTTAAATTAATTTGGCCTTTTAAATAGTCCATGGCTTGTTGTTTTTTGCCTAAACCATAAAGGCTTTGTGCGTGTAAAACTTGATAGCTAATGCGGTGACCATCTTGTGCAAGTAGAGCGTTGCTTTGCACCAGAGCTTGTTTGTATTTTTTTTGTTTCATGTGCAAAAGCGCCAGCGCGTATTGGGCAATAAATTTATCAGGGGTGTTTTTACTATTGCGTAAGCGCTTTTGATAATGGGCAAGGTTGTGGTTGTCTTCTTTGTAATCAACCAAAATGCGGGTGCGCATAAGTTGATATTCAATGTCCGTGTCTTTTATTTTGCCGTTATGGTTGGCGACTCGTGCAGCGGCATCACTGATGCGGCTTTCTGTGACTGGGTGGGTTAATAAAAACTCAGGAGGGCGCTGGCTGTATTTGTGGGCCTCATACATGCGGCGAAACATATCAGGCATGCCTTTAGGGTCTATTTGCGAGGCTGTAATGGTGTGAAACCCTAAGCGGTCGGCTTCACGCTCCCAGTCTCGGCTGTAGCTTAAAGCGGTTTGCGTGGCTGCGGCTTGGCTGGTCATTAAGCCTGCAAAGCCTGCTTCTGTATTGTTGGTGGCTAATAGCATGATGCTGCCAAGCAGTGTGGCAATGGCGATGGGGGCTTGTTTGCGGCTCTCTTCAATTTGGCGAGCAAAGTGACGCTGGCTTAAATGCGCAAGTTCATGAGCCAAAACAGCTGAAAACTCGGCTTCAGTTTGCGCGTGAATAAACAAGCCTGCATTGATACCGATGATGCCGCCGGGTACGGCAAATGCGTTTAGCTGTTTGTTATCGAGTAATAAAATTTCAAAACGACGATCTGTAACTTGGCTATTACTGGCTAAACGGTAGATTAAACTTTCGACGTACTCAGTTAATTCTGGGTCGTGTAATGTGCTGGCTTGTTGGCGTAAATTTCTTAGCCAGGCGCGACCTAATTTGTGCTCTTGCTCAATAGAAATTAAACCAGACGTGCTATCCCCTAAGCTAGGTAGCTCATTGTTAGCGCCATGTGAGAAAACGCTGAGGCTGAGGCAAAGTAATGCTGCAATGTATTGCATGGCTCTCCTTAAGAGCTGGCTTATGTTTTTTGTGTCGCTTGTGGCCATCTTTTAGAATAATATTAGCTTGGTTTTAAGATACTGGTCTAGTCTGATGATGTCACAGTCCTTTCAGAAGTTGTTAGATGTTTCTGGGTTGCGCTGCCCAATGCCACTTTTGAAGGCAAAACAAGCCTTAAGTTCCATGGAAGTGGGCGGTGTATTAAAAGTTATTGCGACGGATGCAGGCTCTTGGCGAGACATTCCTGCGTTTGTGGATCTAACAAGTCACGAATTATTAGAAAAATTACAACAAGATGACTGTTTTATTTTTTATATTGTTAAAGGGGAATAGGCTTACATGTCTATGATGCGCCTTATTCGAAGTTGGGTTGATCAATATTTCTCTGACGAAGAAGCTTTGTTTTTATTGCTGTTGTTAATAGCGGGCTTTGTAGTTGTTCTTACCTTGGGCAGTATTTTAGCGCCGGCGATTGCCAGTATTATTTGTGCGTACTTGCTGCAAGGTCCTACTTTATTTTTAAAGCGCCGAGGTTTGTCCCATGCCGGGGCGAGCACCTTGGTGTTCCTTGTTTTTATTATGGTGTGTCTGGCGCTTTTGCTCGTGGTGATTCCTGCGGTTTGGGGTCAGGTGGCACAGCTTTTTAACGAATTGCCTAAAATGCTAGATAAGGGTCAGCAAATATTGGTGCTGCTACCGGAACGCTATCCTGAATTATTCACCCATGAGCAAATTCAAGCCATCACCACCACCATAGGTGAAGAGATTGGTCGTTTTGGTCAGGTGGCTTTGACCTTTTCCTTGTCTACCATTCCGAATGTTGTGGCTATTCTTATTTACGCCATATTAGTGCCTTTATTGGTGTTTTTCTTTTTGAAAGACGGAAAAATGATGGTGCAGTGGTGGGTTTCATTATTGCCAAACAAACGAGCCTTGGTGGGCCGTGTGTGGCAAGAAATGGATCAGCAGTTTGCTAATTATATTCGCGGTAAAGTGATCGAGATTGTTGCGTGTGGTGGCGTGACGTATGTGGCATTTGCCATTATGGGGCTGCAGTATGCGGCATTATTGGCTATATTGGTGGGCTTATCTGTAGTGATTCCTTATATCGGTGCGGCTGTGGTGACGATACCGGTTGTATTGATTGCCTATTTTCAGTGGGGTATCGGCTCTGATTTTTATTATCTAGTGGCTGTCTATTTCATTATTCAGGCGCTAGATGGCAATGTTTTGGTGCCTTTATTGTTCTCAGAGGCCGTTAATCTGCACCCAGTGGTGATCATTCTTGCTGTGTTGGTGTTTGGTGGGCTTTGGGGGTTGTGGGGAGTGTTTTTTGCAATTCCACTGGCAACCTTATTTAAAGCGGTGATAACCGCTTGGCCGAAGGCCGTGAAATCTGAAGGCCCCTTTTCCTATTAAAAGCGGGCTTTTGTCTACCGGATGCTTGGGTGATTTTGTCGCTTGAGCGTCTGGTACTCTATTCTCAAAAACCTCCCTGTGTATTCTCTTAATAAATACCCAATATTGTGGGGGTAGGCCGTGGGCGGGCCTTGCCACAAGGGGGTTTGGCCAGTACCATGGCGTCCTATTTTTATCGTCTGGAGAAGGTAGATGATTACCGGCAGCATCGTAGCATTAGTAACACCAATGGAAGCATCAGGGGCAGTTAATTGGGCTGAGCTTGAGAAGTTGGTGAAGATGCATGTTGAGCAGGGTACTGACTCCATCGTCGCCATGGGTACCACTGGTGAATCTGCCACTTTAGACACTCCTGAACACCTAGAAGTAATTAAGCGTGTTATTGAGTGGGTTGCAGGCCGTATCCCTGTTATTGCGGGCACGGGTGCTAACTCTACATCTGAAGCTATCCATTTGACTCAGCAAGCGCAAAAGCTAGGTGCCGATGCGGCATTGTTGGTGAGCCCTTATTACAATAAGCCGACTCAAGAAGGTCTGTTTTTACACCATAAGGCCATTGCTGAAGCAGCTGATATCCCTCAGATTTTATACAATGTGCCAGGTCGTACTGCGGTAGATATGTTGCCGGAGACCATTGAGCGCCTTTCTCATGTGAAAAACATTGTGGCAGTAAAAGAAGCCACAGGTGATATTGCTCGTGGTGAAGAAGTGATTCGCCGTGTTGATGGACGTATTGCGGTTTATTCTGGTGACGATGAAACGGCTTATGAGCTAATTTTGTGTGGCGCCAAAGGTAATATTTCGGTAACAGCTAATGTGGCTCCTGCAAAAATGCATGAGCTATGTGAACTGGCGTTGGCTGGTAAAGCAGATGAAGCCAAAGCATTGAATGATGAATTAATGCCATTGCATAACAGCATGTTTGTTGAGTCTAACCCTATCCCTGTTAAATGGGCGTTGCATCAAATGGGGTTGATTGGCTCAGGTATTCGCCTGCCATTAACGCCGTTATCGCAAGAGCGCAGGGAACCTTTGCAGAAAGTGCTGTCTCAGTGCAACTTGCTTTGATCGCAATTTAATAAGTATAAGAATAATTGGAGTTTTAGATGCGCGTAGTTGGATTGCTTACATTGTGTTTGGCCATGAGTGGTTGTAGCTGGTTGTTCCATGATCGTGATAACGATTATATGCAAAGTGAAATCCAGCCAGTTATCAAAGTACCAACAGATTTGGCGCGTGTGCAATTAAAGCCTCAATTAGTGATTCCTAAGTTGGCTAAACAAGTGGCTTTAGCTGAAGAGTTTGAATTACCACGCCCTACGCCGTTGGTGATTGAAGACAATGAAGAAACAGCTTCTTTGGCTCAGGATCAGTCTACGACTCTAGAGGCTTCTTTGGTTAAAGATGGCAACGGCACACCTATTTTGCGTTTGAATGTTGGTTTTGCGCGCGCTTGGGCCTCTCTTGGTGAGTCGCTTAAAAAGGCTGAAATCGATATTACTGATTTAAACCGCAGCATCGGTACTTATTACATAGAGCTGATTGATGAAGCGGCTCAGCCAGAGCAGGGTTTTTGGGCAGGTTTATTCTCAAGTGAGCCTGAAGCCGTAAAAATTCCTCTACAAGTAAAAATCAATCGCGCACGCAGCGGTGTGTATGTGGCTGTGCATTTGGATCAAGATAACCTGGCAGAAGATGCTCAAACTCAGTCTCTGTTAGCTACGATTAAAGAGCAGTTTTAACTTAGTATCCTTCTTAAAGAATAAGCCAAGCAATTAGCTTGGCTTTTTTGTATCTATTTTGATCACTTGGTTTTATTAATGGGTTTTTACTCAGATTTTGATAGTTGTAGTGTTGGTTTGTTAGGTGGAGCTTTTTAAATGCGTTTTTGCAGTATTGGCAGTGGCTCTAAAGGTAACGGTACGCTTATTCAAAAAAACCAAACCACGGTTTTAATTGATAATGGCTTTACTCTTAAAGAATTTGAAAATCGCCTTGCACAAAAAGGCTTAACCCCTCTCGATTTAACCGCTGTTTTAATTACTCATGAGCATGGTGACCACATTAAAGGTGTGGGTCCGCTGGCACGTAAATACAAAGTGCCTGTTTATTGTTCTCATGGTACGTCTATGCATGAAGGGCTGGGGAAAATTCCCAGTTTAAAAGTGCTTGATAGTCATCAGAAATTTCAAATCCAAGATTTAAATATTACGCCGGTGGTGGTGCCTCATGATGCTCGTGAGCCTACTCAATTTGTCGTGCAATGCGATGAATTTAAGTTTGGCATTTTGACTGATCTTGGAAGTTTAACACCTCATATAATAGAGCAGTACAATGGTTGCCATGCCATGTTGGTTGAAACCAATCATGATCAAGCTATGTTGCGAGTTGGTCCTTATCCTCCAAAGCTAAAAGTGCGTGTGGGTGGTCATTTAGGGCATTTAAATAATGCTCAGGCTGGTCAATTCTTGGCAGCTGTGGACACATCAAACTTACAGCATGTTGTGGCCACTCATATTAGTGAGCAAAATAATCAAATAGATTTGGCCCTTGAGCATATTTGTAAAAATTTAGACTGTGAGCCGGGTTGGGTTGAGGTTGCGAATCAAGCAAATGGTTTTGAGTGGAAGCAGGTGGTGTAGTTTTGTTTGTCATTGCTTTTTGATGGCGTGAAATACCGAATGTTTTTCTAATATCTTTAACCCTTTTTTCTTTTCTATTTCCTTAAAGCACACCTTAACCGTTAAATTGGGTGGCTTTTTGTGAATCTTTGTAGCCTTGTGACCCAATAGACCTACCTTTAGTCATCTATGTGAACCTTTTATTTGGATGTTTAATTAAGCCATGGTAGCTTACGCCTTACGCATTTTTAAAAATTGTGAACTTATTTAAAAGGAAGATAACAATGAAAAAAATCCTTACAACAGCAGCATTGGCCGCAGTTTTGCCGCAAGCCGCAAGCGCGCTTCCGTTGATCGATGTTTATGCAGGTGGTTATTACTGGGATCAAACGATTTCAGGTGACGTGGTAAATGGTTCTGCCGATCTTGAAGATGATTTGAAACTAGATGCTGGTGGTCAAAATGTTTTGTATGCTGCGTTTGAACATCCAATTCCAGTGATCCCAAATATTAAAATCAAGCAGACTTCTATGTCATCTGATGGTACGGGTTCTGTATCTCAAGATTTTAACTTTAACGGTGAAACAGTTTCGGCAAGCGAAGATGTTACGAGTGATCTAGATCTTAGTCATACAGATTACACTTTATACTGGAGTCTTCCATTGCCAATCGTAACGTTTGACTTTGGTTTAACTGCACGTCAATTTGACGGTTCAATGGAAGTAGTGGGTACAACTACAAACGCAGCTGCAGATTTCGATTTTGTTGTGCCAATGGGTTACGTTAAGGCCGGCATCGATATTCCGCTAACAGGTGTGTCTTTAGGTGGCGACATCAATACCATTTCTTACGGTGATACAAGCATTGTGGATATGGATTTAAATGTTACGTATGTATTGCCTTTGATTCCTTTATTGGATGTGGGTATTACTGCAGGTTACCGTACATTTGATCTAACTTTGGATGAAGCTGATTTTGGTGATTTGTCTGCTGAAATGAAAGTGGCAGGCCCATACCTAGGTCTAAGCTTGCACCTTTAAGGTGTGATGCTTAAAAATAAAGCCAGCATTGCTGGCTTTATTTTTTTATAGGTTATGACTGTACGCAGAAAATATATTGAACCTTGTGGTCGTAATAAGGCTCTATAGAGTGGTTTTTGTGGTGAGGCGTTGCAACATCGCAGTTAAAAATGTGATGATGCTGGTCTGTAATGTGTTGGCTAGTTTGTAAATGCTAGCAGTATTGAATAGTTTGAATAATAAATAAGGAAAATGGATATGCGTAAATTACCTTTGGCGGCTATGGTTTCTACCGCTTTATTAATGGGTTGCATGGAAAAAGAAGTAGCTCTAGAAAGCAATGTAGACAAAATGAGCTACGGTATTGGCATGAGCATGGCGCGTAGCGTGATGGGTCAGCCTGTTGAATTGAATAGCGATGCATTGGTTGCCGGTTTGCAAGATGCATTGAAAGAACAGCCAGCGCGCTTGGAAGAAAATGTTATTCGTGAAGCGTTTAACGCAGTACGTGAAGAGCAAATGCAAAAGCAGCAGGTTGAATCTTCAGAAGCGTTACAAGTAGGTGAAGACTACCTAGTTGAAAACCTTAAGAAAGAAGGCGTAAAAGCCACTGAGAGCGGCCTACAGTATGAAGTGATCACTTCTGGTAAGGGTGCTACTCCAAGCGAAACAGATACAGTTGAAGTGCATTATCACGGTACTTTGATTGATGGTTCTGTTTTTGATAGTTCTGTTGAGCGTGGTACACCTGCTAAATTCCCTGTTAACCGTGTTATTTCTGGTTGGACAGAAGCACTTCAGTTAATGAAAGAGGGCGATAAGTGGCGTCTGCATATTCCAGCAACACTTGCTTACGGTGCACAAAGCCCAAGTCCTAAGATTCCTGCGAACTCTACGCTGGTATTTGAAGTTGAGCTTCTAAGCGTTGAAAAATCTGAAGGCTAATAAATAAAAAAGCTTAACGCTTTTGGATTTAATTTAGTCTTTTGTAAAAAGCCGGTGCGACTTTAGGTTGTATCGGCTTTTTTGTGTCTGTGTATTTTAGGGGTGGAAACAAATGGAGAGTGTAAAGAATGGCTGTTTGTTTAATAAAAGGGGGGTAAAAATAAAGCTGGCCGGGGTGGGTGGATTTAAATTCCCATCCTTAGATGGTTTTTAGGCTAGCCAGATGCGCTACAGAATTATGTTTCGAGCGGATATGCAAAATAATAGCAGCTGCTATTTATGTTTTTTATATTTCAAAGAGGTGTAAAAGAAAGATGGTCGGAGCAGAGAGATTCGAACTCCCGACCCTCTGGTCCCAAACCAGATGCGCTACCAGGCTGCGCTATGCTCCGAACAGATATACTAAATATAGCTATGAAAGCTTACTTATTTAAGTATTTATAGGATAAATCAAGGGGGTAAAAAAAAGATGGTCGGAGCAGAGAGATTCGAACTCCCGACCCTCTGGTCCCAAACCAGATGCGCTACCAGGCTGCGCTATGCTCCGAATGGCTCCTCGAACTGGACTCGAACCAGTGACCAATAGATTAACAGTCTACTGCTCTACCAACTGAGCTATCGAGGAACTCAATGTCGTTGTGGTTTGACCTGTTGGCCTTGCCTCAGCGACGGAGCGCATATTATGGATCTTTGCCTTTGGGGTCAACCCTTTTTTAAAAACTTTTTAATTTTTTTTAAAGTAAATACAAGGACTTAGCAAAAAAGCCCTACAAATAAGGGTTTACAGAATACAGGGAGGTTTAGTTGAGGAAATCTTGTACCTTGATTCCCAGTGGCTCTGGGTCCACCACTTTCACAATGTGCCACGGGCAGCGTGCCTGACTGAGGTCGTGACGCTCTACATTGCAGTATTCGTGCTGTTTTAAATTATAAATAAGCTTGATAACGGGTTGTAGGCTTTTTTGACTTTCTTCTACCACCACTCCAACCATACCGGTATCCAATTCAATTAGAGAACCCACAGGGTAGATACCCATGGCTTTGATGAATGCCTGCACATATTGTTTATCTAAATGAGGCCCCGACCATTCTAATAATCGTTTTAATGCGGCAGAGGGGGTTAGGCCTTTGTGGTAAACCCTGTCTGCTGTGATGGCGTCATAGACATCCACCACTGAGGCCATTCGCCCTTCAGGGCTGATCTGTTCGCCTTTAAGTCCGGCAGGGTAACCTTGGCCATCTAAGCGCTCATGATGCTGGCCGGCAATATTGATGGAGACTTGTGAGAAGTGTTTGCTTTTTTCGAGTATTTTTTTGCTGAGCGCAGCGTGGCGTTTCATGGTGGTGAACTCGTCACTGGTGAGTTTGCCGGGCTTGTGCAGCACTTCATCAGGAATGAGTATTTTACCTATGTCATGTAATAGGGCGCCGGTGACACACTGGTGTAAATAGGTGGCATCGAGCTCTAGGTGCTTGCCTAAAATTGCCATAAGCACCGCCACGTTAACGCTGTGCTCCATTAGGTAGTTATCTTTGTCGCGAATACGGGACAGACAAGCTAAGGCATTTTGGTTCCGTACTACGGAATCAATGAAGTGATCGGCCATCTCTTCAAAGGGCTGGATTTCGATCTCTTGCCCGTATTGTGCCGCGGCCATGGCTTGGCTCACTAGATTTAGCGCTCTTTGGTGTTGCAGGCTGGCTATTTTGCTTTCTTGCTCAAGAGAGGAGGAGGTTTCGTGAGGTGCGCGATGGCGGTTAAGCTCAACGATTTTCTCTTGAAGCTCTTCTTCAGCATCGTCCAGGGTTATGGCTTCTGGGCTATCGTCCCCTTGGTCTATGTCGATATAGACCTCTTTTACACCGCGTTTGCGCAATGTGAGGATAGTTTTACTGTCTTTTACGCGTCCTTCGCGCTCATGCTGATGCAGGGTTATGCCGTCCTGAGCAATGTTGCTCACGTACATTCCTGGCTTTAAGTCTGTGACTAATATTTTTTTCAGCATGTTTATCATATCCGTGTCTAAATCCAGTATAGATGAGCTTTGGGGGTTATGATGAACCGGATTAGCTGGCTATAATGAAATTCAAATAAGAAGAGACTTTTGCACGAGGCGAGCTTTGGCGTTTTTGCCCTGCATAAACCCAAAGATCCACCGTGTGTAAGCCTCGAAACACCTTTGCCACTGATAGGCACCCATGACAACAATCGCATTCCAAGGCCAGTTAGGTGCATACAGCCACCTTGCATGCACTCAGGTAAAACCTGCAGCTGAGCCCATCGCTTATGAAAGTTTTTTAGAGGCCATTAACGCCGTAGAGCAAGGTCAGGCTCGCTGGGCCATGATCCCAGTGGAAAACTCCAGTGCAGGGCGGGTGGAGGAAATATATCGACAAATACCACAAACAGCGCTGCACATTATTGAAGAGCATTTTCAGCCAATTAATCACTGCCTAATGGCGCTGCCAGGGGCTCAGCCCAGCTGGGTTATGTCTCACCCGCAAGCATTGGCTCAATGTCATGATCGTATTTTGTCCATGGGACTTAAATCCAAAGCGGAGTTTGATACGGCAGGGGCGGCAAAACTGCTGCTTGAGCAACAAGATAAAAGCGCTGCGGTTATCGCCTCAAGTTTGGCGGCCGAGCTCTACGACCTAGAAGTGCTGCAAACCCATTTTGAAGACATAAAAGGCAATACCACGCGCTTTATTATCTTGGCAAAAGACTCTGAGCCTAAGGCCATAGCGCAAGACAAAACCTACATCACCTCAATTTTGTTTAAAGTGCGCAATATCCCTTCTGCTTTGTATAAAGCGCTAGGAGGGTTTGCCACCAATGGTTTGAACCTGATTAAAATTGAAAGCTATATGGATCGCTTAACTCTAAATAGCAGCCAGTTTCATATTGATATTGCCGAGCATATAGATAATCCAGCCATGCAGCAGGCCATGGAAGAATTGGCGTTTTTTGCATCTGAAGTGCGCTGGTTAGGCACTTACGAAGCCCACTCATTTAGGCAGGGAGCCCAAAAATGACACAGCCCAGCATGAAATGGTCTCAATTGTTGAATCCTTCACGTTTTGGTGAGGATGAAAAAGGGCAGCCAAGTTGCACACGTACACCGTTCCATAAAGACCACGACCGTGTGGTGTTTTCCAGCAGCTTTCGTCGCCTAGAACGCAAAACCCAAGTGCATCCGTTAAGTGATAACGATCATATTCACACACGTTTAACCCACAGTTTAGAGGTTAGTTGCGTGGGCCGCAGTTTAGGGGCTTTAGTAGGAGAAAAATTAGGTGATCAACTACCTGAACACGTGACATCCGCAGATATGGGGGCCATCGTTCAGGCAGCTTGTTTGGCTCACGATATAGGCAATCCGCCTTTTGGCCATACTGGTGAGGACGCCATTCGTCACTGGTTTCGAGACAGTAAAAATAGCGCGTATTTAAAAGGCTTAAGCCCAGAGCAGGTAAAAGACCTTCAAATTTTTGAAGGCAATGCGCAGGGGTTACGCATTTTAACTCAGCTTGAGCACCACAGATTTGATGGCGGCATGCGTTTGACCTACGCCACCTTGGGCGCTTTTTTAAAATACCCATGGCACAGCGGCTATCAAGACCCGCTTAAAGGTGAAAAATTTGGGGTCTACCAAGCCGAAATGGCTTTTTTACATGAGATTGCCCAAGAACTTGGCCTGCTGAAATTAGATGACAACCGGTATTGCCGACACCCTTTGGTGTATTTAATGGAAGCGGCGGACGATATTTGTTACGCCATTATTGATTTAGAAGACGGCGTCGAAATGAACCTGTTGCAGTACAGTGAGGTGGAAAGCTTATTATTGTCAGTGATTGGTGATCAGGTGCCGCCTTCTTATTTTGATACAACAGATGAAGACCCAGCTCGCAGGCGCTTGGCCATATTAAGAGGTAAGGCCATTGATATCATGGTGAATGCTGTGGCAGAAAGCTTTATGGCCAATCAAACATCCTTGTTACAAGGCACGTTAAAAGGGGATCTAATCTCTTTGTCTGATGAAAAAGTCAGTCAGTGTATTTCGCAGGCGAAAAGCATCGCTCAGCAAAAAATATTTAAAGACCCTAAAAAAGCACTAATCGAAATAGGCGCTTACACCACTTTGGGCAGTTTATTAGGGGCTTTTTTAAGTGCCGCGGATGAAGTGTTGGAAGCGGGTGACATCAGTTATAAGTCTCAGCGTATTTTAGAGTTGATTGGCCGTCATGCGCCTAAACCTGGCTGGGATAAATATCGAGCGTATTTGAGGGTGGTCGACTACATATCGGGCATGACAGACGGCTATGCAGTTGAATTGGCACAGGCTATACGCGGTTTACGGCATTAGTTTCAAAGAGCC